>Ga0207891_1000033_pt1 | contig 205499 bp, 196 predicted proteins | sample LinPmetageLP50_FD_184061 | JGI IMG/M metagenome (GOLD analysis project Ga0207891, IMG submission 184061) | Marine viral communities from the Pacific Ocean - LP-50 (SPAdes) | ecosystem: Environmental > Aquatic > Marine > Oceanic | place: Pacific Ocean | collected 2011-08-27
AAGGGGCTGCTTCGCTCCGCATAGCCGGAGGCTACGCTACGCAGCCCCTTGCTTCACCCGCGCAGTCGCGCAATAACGATGCCGAGACTCTAATCACAAATGGATGAAGGTTGGGGGTCACGTCAGATGTAGCTTTGGTCTTTCCCGACAATTTTAGCCAATTCTGATTGTTTCAAGCCAGCTTCTTGTCTCGCTGAAATCAGTGTTTCAACAAACTTTTCGTTTGCTTTTGAGAAAAGTGATTTCGACATTTTGGTCCAGAACTGGGGTGGACCGTTTGCTTACATTCGAAAATCGCATATGCAGTTTTCGCATATTGAGCGCCAAGACGGAGCGATAAAATGAAATTCCTTGTAGAAATGTACCGATATCTAATTCTCGGATTTGTCGGATTGATTTTAATCGGTCTTACTTTTGGAATAGCTTCCGGCTTCAGCGGTGGTTTGGCAGATCAGCCCCTTGGGCCAATTCAGATTGCAGGGATGCTGATGGTAGCGTCGCTCGTAATATTGAGTGTCGGAGGGATCGCGGTCATAATATCAATTCACGATCGCCATAGTGAGCTTGTTCAGCAGATCGAGAGAATTGGTGACGTACTAGAACGATTGGAATTCTCAAAGATTGAGAAATCGGATGAATAATGATTCCGGTCGCCAAATGATGATGGGATTTGTTTTTATCGCCGTTTGTGTTTCCATTGGTCTTCTCATATTTTTCGCAAATGATGACGCAGTCTCAAATCAATCGGTAGAATCGGGTGAGGGGGTAGCTGACAACGAATACGTCGATGTCATTGATAGTGACTCCCTTTCAGAGGATCGGCTTTTAGATCCTGAATTTGAGGAGCCTACGCTATCTTATCAGGAAGACCTTCGAAGGAACGGAGATGTTGATGGACGGTCAAAAGATTATTGGTCAGTAGATGAAAACGGTAATGAAGATCATGAGTTTGGTGGAGCAAAAGTAGGAATGCTTTATACGGATTTTCGGGATCGACTGGAGTTCGTTGGTTTCATTCCAAAACCAGTTAATCGTGATGAAATATGTAAAGCCGATCCCGATAACGTTGAATGCGACCACAGGTATATTCAATCTGATTTCTGTGGCGGAGCAGAGCAAGAATTATGTAGCTATGGTTGGTCCAAAGGGCGCAAAAATTACACGGTTTTCACTAGGGAGGAAAAAGTCGTAAAAATGAGTTTTGACAGATAAAACTCACTCCTTCCCAAACCGTTTTCGAAATCCCTCTACGGCTCCCTTGATCAAACTATCAAACTCACCATCGCGAACTGCGGTTCGAACTTTGTCGAGTGTCGAGATCAATTCAGAGTGATCTTTCACTCGAATAGCTGACTTGTCCTTCGATAGCTGGAGAGTTTGGTTTCCGTATTTGATCCAAACCAGAATTGTTCCGTCCTTATCCTCAATGAACCACGGACGAACTCGAGTTTTGACGGGGGTCTCGGTGATTTCATCGGTTTCAAGATCGCGAACACGACGATAACGAACACGTTGAAACGGCTTTTCTTGATCGAGTGATTCAACCAGTGCGATCTGATCGCCGATCCGGTCGATCAGCTTTTGTCTCATTGAATTAATTCCTCTGGTCCGAAAGTCGGATGCATCTGATTTGACAATATTCAGAGTTGATAAGATTGACATTTTGATCTCCTGTTGATGGTTTAATGTCTGTCTTTGGAATTGTTCAAAGAGACAACAGAAGTTGATTGGGACGCTTTTGTGACCAAACCTCAGAAGGTTGTGACCCTCTTTCTCATTGATTTCAGTAGAGAAAATTTAGAAAACTGCGATTGAGGTTCAAAATCCCGCTCAAGAGAATTATCCAATGATAACCGTAGGTTATTAGTGGATACTACCATTGGTAATGACGAGGTCGAGAGTTCAATTCTCTCTAGCAGCACCATTTTTCAGCTTGGTAAAAATCTGTGTCCTACGGGGAGTGCCCTAACGTGGGTAGGCGCTTGGGTATGGCGTGAGTGGTGGCTTCGGGTTGGCCTGCGCTAATTCTGCAAAAATATTTTTGGGCAATTCATCCATATTGCCTCCACATTCCTGTCATAGTCCAACTTTCAGCGGAACAGCAGACAATGTCGCTTTTGGCTTTGTCGGTGCCGCCCGAGTTCAAGGAATATATATTATAGAATTTTGTCTTTAATTTCCCGAGTTACGCCGCAGAACGAGCTGGATTTTCCCTACCCAGCTTGCGGTGAAGGTGCCGCTGCCATGGCCACGACCAGTCCCTCCCCCAAAGGCCAATGCGGCGGCACCGCTTTTTGTAGTTCGAGCGAAGGAAATGTCGATATTGGGGACCTGCATTGCCGGGATGGTCGTTCGCATTGCTGCTGCTGCCCGAACGCGCGATAAGGAAAAAGGCCGAGCCCATGAAATTTTATGATGTCCTGAAAAATATCGCCGCGGGACTTGCCTGCTGTTTCTGGTGTATCGCCGCGAGCGCAGAAACTACCGATCAGATCAACACTCCCGAACGCATAAATATCCTGATTACCTATGGCGACGATAAATGTCCGGAAGTAGAAGGCGACGAGATTGTCGTTTGTGCCCAAAAACCCGAATCGGAGCGGTACCGGATTCCGAAAGAGCTCCGCGAGACCGAAAAAGAAGAAGTTGGCGGGCAGAGCTGGAGTTCGATGGTGGCTTCCCACGAAGATGCGGCCAGACCCGGTCGTCCGAATAGCTGTTCGGTTGTCGGAACATACGGGTTTAGCGGCTGTCAGGCAGCGATCATGCGGCAGTGGTTTGACGAGCGGCGGAACGACGGTAACTAAACACGGACGTATCGTATGGCGAGCAGGGCGTTATTCCCCGGCTTCGCGACAAAGGCTGGCCATCCATATTCCATCCACAATGATATTCTATCCGGAATCCATATCTTGTTGTTGCGGAGAACCTAGAATGCTGACTGCGATTGAGAGCAATCTGCCCCTGTGGGCGACATCAAGCCTGTTGATATTGGCGCTATCCGGCTGTGGGGGAGATGACTCGACCGGCACCGACACTTCCATAACGCTGCCCGGAACCTCGACGCCTACCCCAACACCAACACCAACCCCCACTCCCACCGGGGTCACCACCGTCGATGTTGATTGCCCCTATAGCGGCAGCTATATGGGCGATTACAGCAGCGCTGGAATGTTGACTGCGACGTGGAACTGGGCATGCGACGGCACAAATCGCAGCCTTACCGGAAATGGCTTGCCGGACCACGCAGTGGGCACATTCCCCAATGCCGGAAACCCCAACACGATTTCTGCACAGACGGTTAGCGGTTCGATGACATTGACTCCGACGATGGGGACGACGAACATCCAGATCGGCGGTCCTGGCGGCGGAGCAGTCTATGCGCGCAATAGCGTCAAATTTGATCCCGGCACGGCAGGCACTTGTCCGAGCGGCATGTCGTCATCCTCCGACTGCAATCTGGCAAATGGTACCGATCAATGGCGGGTCGAAGCTCTCGGTCAGGACACTTTCGATTTTGGCGAAGATTCAAACAACGCTCATGTTCAACCGGGCGGTGTCTACCACTATCACGGAATGCCGGAAGGTATTTTGACCAATGCAGGAGCATCAGACAGCAACAAGAAAATGGTGCTGATCGGCTGGGCCGGTGACGGATATCCGGTTTATGGCCGCTACTGTTATTCCAGCGCTATGGATGCCACGAGTGCATTAAAGGTCTGTACGGGAAGTTATATCAAGGACACCGTCGCGGATTCAGGGCGTCCATCGACGAGTCTTGTTCCGCTTGGCGCGTTTCTGTCTGACTGGACATTTTCAACCGGTTCCGGTGACCTTGATGACTGCAATGGCCGCACCGGTGTGACACCGGAGTTTCCGGACGGCATCTATTATTATATGGCAACTGACAGCTATCCGTACATGAGCCGCTGTCTCAAAGGGAATATCAGCTAACATGAAACACGTAAAACAGACAGTCTTCGGCACTGCATGTATTGCCACAGCGGCAGCGCTCGCCCTTTTCGGAGCGACCCAAATTAACGCGCAGGGAGGATCGGATCGCGGACCTCCCGGTGGCGGCAAAAAACCGACTGAGGCGATGTTAATGGCCTGTACCGCAAAGAAGGCCGATGATGCCTGCTCTGCGGAAGGCCCGGATGGCAAGGCCGTCGCCGGCAGCTGTTTTGCACCGGCTGGCCGGCCACTGGCGTGCCGCCCCGCAGGCAAGCCTGAGGGCGGAGCGGAGCGCGGCGGTCAATGACAAAGAATAGGCAGGCAGCGCTCGGCACAGCAGTTTTAGGCGCAGCCACGGCGCTTGCCATTTTTGGAGCGACGCAGATAAATGCGCAGCGCGGGCCGGATCGCGGGCCGCCCGGCGACGGTCAAAAACCAACCGAGGCGATGCTAAAGGCCTGTGTGGCAAAAAAGGCGGACGAGAGCTGCAGCGTGAGCGACAAAGACGGTGGCTCGACATCCGGCACTTGCCGCGCACCCGAAGGGCGTCAACTTGCCTGTGTCCCGGCGGGAGGAGGCCGGGGTGGTGCCGGCGGCCCTCCCATGGGCGAGTCCAACAGTGGCTCAAAGATGTCCGCCACGGAAGCCTACACGATGGGAATTTTGTGCAGCTATGCCGTCGATACTCCTAACAAACAGGCAGGTTTGACCAGCAAGGCTCAATGGTCTTGCGACCGTGGACAACGGACGCTGACAGCCAATGGTGTCCCGGATCACTCGATCGGACAATTTCCCAACCCAGCAAACCCGAATATGATTTCGGAGCAAACCGTTCGTTTTACCGTGACCACTTCGCCGGTCGTGTATTCCGGACCCGGCGGGCGCGTCAAAGAACCGGTGATGGGGCTCAATGGCATCAAGTTTGATCCGGGAACCGGCGGCAGCTGCAAGGACGATATTACCGATTCCGCACAATGCCCGCTTGGTCCCGGTTCAGGCGGTCGGTGGAATATTGAGGCACTGGGTCAGGACCTGTTTGATTTCGGTGAAGATGCCAACCATGCCCATGTACAGCCGACGGGCGCCTATCATTATCACGGTGTACCGGACGGCATGCTTTCGGCGCAGGCGAAAGCCGGGAAGCAGATGGCCATGATCGGCTGGGCCGCCGACGGTTTTCCTGTTTATGCGCGCTATGGTTATCCCAAGCCCGGAATAATGCTGGGAGCACTCAAACTCATGCGACCCAGCTACCGGTTGAAGCAGTCCCCTGATACCGGGCGGCCGTCGATAGAGTTGGTGTCGATGGGCACTTTCATGCAGGATTGGGAATATGTCGAAGGGTTGGGCGATCTGGATCAATGCAACGGCCGCTTTGGTTCCACGCCCGAATTCCCCCAGGGCATTTATCATTATTACGCTACCGACGCTTATCCCTATATCCAGCGTTGTGTGAAGGGCTCAATTGATAGCCAGCCGACAATGCCGCGAGGCGGTGGCGGTCAGGGTGGTGAGAGGCGCGGCGGTGGTCGGCCCAAGGGTGGCGGCGGACGTCCGCCGCCGCACAGCTAGAGTGATGAAATTCCGGCTGATTGTTTTATTCTGGCTGTTATTGGCGGCTGGCACGGCGCAGGCGCATCTGTTGCCCAAGCAAAATGCGACAATGAAAATTGTCGAGGATAGCGCCAATTTTGTCGTGTCGGTTCCGGTCTCGGCGTTGGTGAATGTCGATGATGACAAGGACGGAATGCTATCTGCCGGGGAAATCCAGAGCCACAGCAGAGATATAGAGCGTCAATTTACCACCCGATTTACCGTCACAAATGATGGAAAGCCTGGCAAAGGGCTGATGGTCTGGGTTGTCCCGCCGCAAACCGACGGCGACACGTTGGACAGTGACTATGTGGTCATATTACACCGGGTTCAATTTGACGAGACTCCGCAGAATCCGAAAATCAAAACCGATCTTTTCGGTACCGCCGATGGCGAAGATCAAATGACGATGCGTGCCACTCTGGGTGAGGACCAGGAAGTTGCGATACTCACCGCAAGCAACGGCCAACATGAATTCTTCAGAGGGGCGTTAGCGGTTTTTGGTGATTTTGTCCGGTTGGGCATTGAACATATATTGGGTGGCCTGGACCATCTGCTGTTTCTTCTCACGGTCATCATCGCCGGTGCCGGCTGGCGTTACTGGCTGGGTGTAGTGACGAGCTTTACCATCGCGCATAGTATTACGCTGACGCTTTCCGCACTCGGGATATTCTCGATACCCGCAACCATTGTTGAACCGGCTATCGCCGCCAGTATCGTGTTGATGGCCGCATTGAACTTGAAATATGGCCCCAATGATCGCGCCAATATTGGTTGGGGAAGAATATCCATCGTATTCGCTTGTGGACTGATCCATGGATTTGGTTTCGCTTCCGCCGTTGGTTCGATGCTCTCGGGCACGAGCAGTCTTGTTGCCACGCTGGCGGGATTCAACGTAGGCATCGAGATTGGCCAGTTTATTTTTCTCGCCGGGGTGTTGTTGATCACCCTCGCTTTCCGCAAGGCCGGTGCTGGTCATTGGACCCATTATATACCGAAGCTGGCATCAATCGTCGCACTGGCTGTTGGCATGATACTGTTTTTACGGCAGACGGAACTGGTATGAAATCGTGATTGGCGGAATCAAGTTACTTCAAACGCGACCGTTAAAAGTCAGGGGCAAAAAATGATCAAGAGAACATTGCTATTGTCGATGTCGCTATTGCTGGCATCGTGTGGGGCCAGTCCGGCAGCACCGACCGATATTGCCTCGGTCGATCTCGAGACGCTTTCTCCCGCCGAGCGCGACAATTACTTGCAGGAGGCCGCAACATTTTTCGAACAGGCCGATATCATCGGCACTCCGTCTCTCGTCGATTGTACCTTGTCCGAAGGGACCAAATCCACCTGCTTTTCCATCACAGTGAAACCAACCCCCGGTGGTTATACGCCCGGACCCTGGTGCCCGCGCAATATCAGCGATGATAAGGAAAAGTCGGGGATCTGGCTGGATGAAGGAAAAATATATGACGCTGACGGGAAATTTTTGCAGAATCTGAGCGACTTTTATCAGGATGACGAGTGGCAGATATTCGATTCTGCTACTGGCAAGATCAACGTCACGGATACCAAGGAAAAATGCGCGGCTGCCGCAAGACCGGACGTGGACGAAAAATATCAGAATCATTGTGTCGAGTGCCAGCTGGACTACATGCCCGCCGAGAGCAGCATGACTTATGTCATTCCTGTCAGGCCGCTTGCCTCAAAATCAAGCTCACGAGCTCAGGGTGGCGCGGGTGTTGCCATAAATGGCATCCGGCTGGATGGACCGGCTCCCGTGGACGCCATTTTGGGCGCGCATACGCTGGCCCCGTTTGATGATTGCGGTGGTCATGTCAATTTGCACGTCGGCTATCATTATCACGCAGTGACCAATTGCCTCGTCGACAAATCGTCCAAGGCCACGGACAAGAGCGATGCGCCGGTCATCGGGCTGGCGATGGATGGTTACAAGATTCTCACGCATAAGCTCAGCAATGGTGAAATGCCCACGAAGCTCGATAGTTGCCAGGGGCACAGCACAGCAGAATATGGTTATCATTATCACGCCGGCGCAGCGGGATCGAACCAGATACTGGGGTGTTTGACCGGTCAGCAGGGATGCTCTTTCGAGGGTAGTGGCGACAGCTGCGATGCGACTGTCAGGCAAGGCCCGCCAGGTGGGGGCGGTCCGCCACCGGGTGAGGGCAGACGCCCACCAAACCCCGGCGGAGAATGACCTGATCGACTCTCGCCGTTACTCGGCGTCGAAGCGATAGCCAGAACCGTAGACAGCGGCAATGCAGCTCGACTCAGGATCAACGATTGCCAGTTTCCGACGGATATTCTTGATGTGGCTGTCAATCGCGCGGTCGCCGGATTCCAGAGACTGCTCGCCAATCTTGTCGAGCAGTTGATCGCGCGAAAACACCCGGCCCGCGTGCTGAATCATCGTCGATAATATATGATATTCGGATGCCGATAGCTTCAGCCAGGTTCCCCGCCAAGCGATCCGCTGTCCTGCATCGTCTACCAGATATTTACTGGCAGCCGGATCACTGGTGACCCGGCCTTCATATCTACGGATCAAAGCATTCGCGCGTGTAACCACTTCTCGCGCGCTAAACGGTTTTGTGACATAATCGTCTGCACCGTCAGTCAGGCCCTGCAGCTTGTCCACTTCGTCGGTCCGCGCGGTCAGCATCAAAATCGGCACCGCGCTGAATTTTCGCAATTCCCGGCAAATCGTCATGCCATCGGATGCCGGCAGCATGAGATCTAATATGATCGCGCTCGGCGGTGATGATCGTACCGAAGAGACGACCGAACGACCATCCGCAAATATTTGCGGATGGTGGCCCGCACTGCAAAAATAGTCGGACAATATCGCGGCGATCTTGTGATCATCCTCGACGATGAAGATAGTGCGGTTCTTGATCATGCTCGGCTGGTCTCCTGTGGCAGGTTCAATTCAATCAATAGGCCCCCCAAATTTGAATCTTTCGCGGAAATCCGGCCGCCATGGGCTTCGACAATTGTCCTGCAGACAGCCAGCCCAAGACCACTGCCGCCCGATGATCTGTCCCGGGCTTCATCGACTCGAAACAGCGGTTCGAACAGTCGGGGCAAGGCATCGACCGGAACCCCGGGAGCGCTGTCCTCCACTGAAATGATGATACGATCCCTTTCGCTTTCGAGGCGGACCTGGACAGTCCCCGGCGCATCGGTATAGCGAAGGGCGTTAGTCAGCAAATTGCCCAACAGCTGTTCGATCCGCTTGCCATCCCATACAACCGCAAGCGGAGCTTTGCTGCCCAGTTCGACATCAAGCTTCAACCCTGCTTTTGTCAGCAGCGGCCGAAACCGCTCGGTCACATCACCAACCAGCTTTACCGCATCATCCGGAGTGAACTTGTGCGGCGCATCTGTAAGGTCGGAAACAGCCATGAAGTGCAGGTCCTCGATAAGGTCCCCGAGCCGGCCCGTCTCTTCCTGCAACGAACTGATCGCGTTCTGATCAAGTGGCCTTATGCCGTCTTTCAGCGCTTCCAGTTCGCCCGACAGTACGGTCAGCGGAGTTCTCAGTTCGTGCCCGATTTCGGCCAACCACCCGCGCCGCGCCTGGTCCGCACGTGCAAGACTTTCCGCCATCTGGTTGATATTCTGACCCATGGTCGAAATTTCATCGGCCCCTGCGGCGTCGGTGCGAACGGCAAAATTGCCATGGGCAATCTCTTTGGTGGCAGCTTCCATATTGGCGAGCCGTCTGGTTCCGGCCCGGGCGAAGCCCCATGCCGCCAGTGCCGCAAATATCATCAGCGCAACCACCAGCAGCGCTGCGTTGATATATTGACTGCGCAGGAAACGCGCATCCACGCCGCCGGGCGTAGGGGCATGCGGAATGATCTTTGCTGTGCCAATAGTTTGGCCATTCAAACTGATCACACGTGCGGTCATTTTTGGCCCATCTGCCAACGGTGGTGGCGGGCCGGCGATCTGTTCACCGCTTGCATCGAAAAGCAGCAATCGGGGCGCTATGAAAGCGGGCGGCCCACCACTTCGAGGTGGCGGTGGGGGGTGATCCATTACATCGCGTGGAAACGGACGGATTGGCCGGCCCGGCCGGCGTCTGCCGGCGCCAAAATCTGCAATGAAACTTTCCCGTACCAGGTCGCCATGCAGGCTTTCCAGGTTGACCTTGCCCGTTTTCAGTGCGGCAACCCCGCCCTGTTCTTCCAGTTTTTGCGAGATCAGGCTGACATAGGCATCAATCGTTTCTGCATCCCGCGCCTCGAGATAGTCGGCAAAGCCACGGTTGAGATTCCACGCCATCACCGTCGCCATCGCCAAAGAGGCAACAAGCGCGGTAACTGCTACCAACAGGAATAATTTGTGAAATAATTTTAGTGTCATTGATTGCTTATCGATCCATCCAATCCGGATTGATAGGGACTAATTGTGGATATAAATTGAGTAGCGAGCTTTCCTGTTATGTAGCTGCCTGCGACGAGCCCCTCCATGGCAGGCAGTCGAGGCCGTATATATGGTCGGTCAGGTCAGTGTCGCCCGCACTACCCGCTCCTCATATCTTCTCCACAATCCGCGCGGCATCGCTCTCCCAAAAGAGAAATGCCGACAAACATCGAGCGATATGTTTGGCGGATATCCACGCTATGGCGATTGTTCTCCGGCCAGTTACCCTAGTCAATGTAGGTATACCGGATTGGTAGGACAATAAAATTTAAAGAGGTATACTATATAGGTTGACAAATAGAGTAGACCAAGGCATTTTCCCTTCAAATATAAAAATACCAGGGAGAAGATTCGATGAAAAAGGCAAGTATTTCTGCGTCCACCAGAGGCCTCCGGCGGCAACTATCGACAGTGCTATTAGCAGGTACGGCGATGACTATCGTGGCTGCGCCAGCTTTCGCTCAAGAAGCTGAAGACGAGCAATCAACTGAAGATGTGATCATAGTTTCCGGGATCAGAGGCTCTCTCGCAAAGGCTCTCGACGAAAAACGCAATGCGGATAGTCTCGTCGAAGTCATCCAGGCAGAAGATATCGGCAAGTTGCCCGATCAGAATCTTGCCGAGGTCCTTGAAAATATCACGGGCGTCCAGATCACCAGAGACGCTGGTGTCGGGACCGGAGTTCAAATCCGTGGATCCAACGATAACCGCATTGAAATCAATGGCGTTGGTACCGTCGGTTCCGGTTCAGGCCGCAGCGGCATCAACTTCGAAGACATCAATGCGGCGATTATCTCTTCGCTCGAAGTCATCAAGGCGCCAACAGCAATGACGACCGAAGGATCGGTCGGCGGCACTATCAATCTGCGCACGATCCGGCCTCTTGATCTGCGGGATACGCTCATCGCATTTCGCGCTCAGGGTGAATATAGTGAGCAGTCGGATAGCATTCAGCCCCGGATATCGGGAAGCTTCGGTAAAAACTGGCAAACCGGCGCGGGCGAGATCGGTATTGTGCTGAGCGGAAGCTATGCTAAGCAAGACGCATCTTCCTCTCGCCCCCGCGTTGATCGGGATACTCTGATTCCCCAAGGCAGCAGCGTTACTGCAGCGGGTGCACCGGGACCGGACTTCGATTATCTTGGTATTCAGTTCTTGAACCAGGAGCTGGAGATTTTTAATTATGAGACTTATAATTTCGCCGGTTCGCTCGAATGGGCACCGTCGGACAATCTGAAATTATATGTTGATGGTTTTTACAACAAGCAAACACGCAAGCAGCAGAGCACCAGAATTCAAGGCTCAGGTGTAAGCTCTGTACGCAACACCAATGTCCCGGATACGTTTGAAACGGTCGATTTCGGTTCTCTCGGTGGTGTCGATCTAGGTAGCATTCAGGCAGCAGAAACCGGTACGCTTCAGCCGAATGTCCCGAATGAACCCAATTTGCGTTTCTCAAGCGATACCGGCGCGCGCCTGACCGAGAGCAATCTGTTGCGGGCTGGTGGAGAATGGGAAAGCGGAAGATTCAAGGCGCGGATTGAAGGTTCCCGCACGCTCGCTAGTTCGCGCAGCCCCGATCTTAGCACGACGTTGAACTTCATTAACCCGAATGCACCGCTTACCGGCACTGCGAATGATAACGGCACTCCGTTCGCTTATGATCTATCGGGCGGATCTTTGGCATTTGGCATCGATAGCAGTTCGCCATTTGCGCCTACGATTGCGCAGCTCCTGGATCCAAATAATGTCGTTCTGGATGCCGTGTCTGTCAGTGACAACACCAACCGAAATGTTGAGTATACGGGGCGAATGGACTTTGAGCTCGATCTTGAGGATTTGACGGGTTTCCTGACATCCTTCAACTGGGGTTATCGGTATAACGACCGGTCGACGGAGTTTAACGAAGTTACGTCCAGTATAGGACTGTCTGCATTGGCCGACAGTCCAAATGGATCGGCATTTTCACAGCTTCTGGTTGCCGGGCCCTCGAGCTTTGGCAAAGCAGATGGACGATCGCTGTTTTTCGGTGATTTCCTGATTATCGATCCAAAGTTGGCCTATTCCGATCAAGCCGGAACGCTGGCGACCTTGCAGGCCGCGTTGCTGGCCGAGCCGGGTGCGCGGGTTTTGGCTGACCCCAGCTTTAATCCTGCGTCATTTTACCGGATCACCGAAAAAACCCACGCCGTTTACGGCCAGCTTAATTTTGAACTGGGCCGGTTAAGCGGGAATGCTGGCCTGCGCTATGTCGATTCAATGGTTAATTCGATCGGCAACAATGTTGATGCGAACGGCAATATAATTAACCAGACCAGTACGCCTGGTAAATATCGTTTCCTGTTGCCCCGGGTCAATCTGGCGGCTGAACTGACCGATGATATTGTGCTCCGGGCAAGCTATGGTCAGGATATCAACCGGCCCGATTTTGACAAATTGAAAACATCGGTTCGGTTTACAACCGGTCCGAACACCGCGGTTGAAATTGGTAACCCGGCTTTGGTCCCGGAAAAGGTGACATCTTACGATGCTTCGCTTAGCTATTATTTCGCTCCTGCAGCAGTGATAAGTGTCGCATTATTCCACAAGCGACGTACCAACCTGTTCGTAACGCTCGAAACGGCACCATTTGTAGATCCGGTGACCGGGTTCAAGGATATCACCGCTCCCTGTGAAGGTGGCGGGATATTTAATCCGATTGCAGATCGCAACGTGTTTTCCAGTGTTCCTGGCGATGGGCTGTGTGTTCCAGTCTCGACAACGATAAACGACCCTGGTGTGACGAAGCAGACAGGTGTTGAAGTTGCATTTCAATATGATCTGTCGGCCTTTGAAGACAGTCTCGGTTTTGCATCCGGGTTCGGCCTGGCTGCAAACTATACCTATCAGAAGTTCAGCGGCGGCCAGGCTACCGACTCATCTGATGGGGATAGTCGCGGAACGGCAATTCTAGAATCGAGCAGCGGTCTTACCGGTCCCTTTACAGCGGTCCAGGGCTTGCTCGATTTTTCGCCGCATGCGTATAATGTCACGCTCTTCTATGAGAAATATGGATTGTCAGCCCGTGCGCGCTACACATGGCGTGATGCGTTCCGTACGCTCGATACTGCAGGCGGCGCGACCCAGGGTAGCACGATTGGCTTCCCGGTCACCACCGCAGCGCGCGGACAATTGAACGGCAGTATCACCTATGACCTGACCGAGAATATCAACATCGGCATCGAAGGCGTTAATCTGACCAAGTCCAAGATCAAGCAATATTGTGTGAATGATGGCGCGCTGCTTTGCTTCGAGGGCTTGCCAGACCGGAGACTGACCTTTGGTGCCAGCATCAAGTTCTAGACGCGGGCGATCGCACCAATGATTGCGCCTGACGCATAGAGGCAAGATTTCCGGCGCGCGATCTGAACCAACGGAGTTTGGTTTGCTGTCGGTAACCGGCACGCTGGATTAGTGCGAGCTTATGATCGAGGAGTTTCCCGCCCCAACGGGATCAGAGCGCGGTGGGAACCAGTTCCTGCCGCGCCAATCTGAACGAAAAGATCTTTCGAATACGGTATTGGTATAGTTCGAAGAATCAAATTGGTATGTCTTAGGGGTTGACATACAGGTAGGCAAAATGCAGCTTACCAGAAAAATATAAAGACAAAACAGAGGGGATTTTATGAAACAGGCGGCTGATTTTGCACGCGACAATGGATCGCGGCGGCGTTTTTCAACAGCACTTTTAGCAGGTACGGCGATGACAATGATCGCTACACCGTCATGGGCGCAATCAACCCAGACGGACGAAGGTGCGATTGTCGTCACCGGTATTCGCGCAACCATTCAGGATTCTATTGACGCCAAGCGGGAATCGACGGAAGTCTTCGATGCGCTTTCGGCTGAGGAGATCGGTGACATACCGGCGCTTTCAATTGGCGAGGCGCTGGAAACGCTGACCGGCGCGGCTTCCCACCGGGAGCAGGGCGGCGCTACCGAAATTTCGATCCGTGGTCTTGGCCCCTTCCTGGGTTCTACCGTGATCAACGGTCGCATCGCTTCCAATGGCAGCGGCGACCGTTCGGTCAATTTCAGCCAGTTTCCTTCAGAATTGTTCAGCAAAATCGGTATCTACAAGACCCAGGCTGCCAGTTATATCGAAGGGGGCGTGGCCGGCCAGATTGCCCTCGAGTCCATCAAGCCGCTCGATTACGGCAAGCGGAGGTTTCAGGGTAATTTCAAACTGAATGCCAATCCGGACAATCTCGATATCGATGCAGACCAGCGGTTCCAGAAATTCGGATATCGTATCACCGGCAGCTATGTCGACCAGTTCCAGCTGGGTGATGCCGAGCTTGGTATCTCGCTCGGATATTCACGTAATAAAACGACCAATCCCGAGCAGGAGGCAAATGTCTCCAACACCATTCGGGCCTGCGTGGTCGATCCAACCACCACCAGCGATGGCGTGTTTGATGATGGCAACTGTGATACCAGTGGCGGTACAATCGACGGTTTGCGTGATGGCAGTGTCACCGACGATTTTGTAATCGCCCGGAACAGCTATGCGTTCCGGTCCAATATTACCGATGATACCCGCGATTCCTTTTTTGGTGCCCTGCAATTCAAGCCGAGCCCCGATGTCGATATCAACGCGGATTTCCAATATTCGAAGCGCCTTTACCGAGAGCAGCGTAGCGATCTCAACTTTGCCGAAGGCCGCCGGATTGACGGCCTCGGCGATGCCAATGCAATCCCGGGCTATCCGCTGATCTACACAGAATCCGGGGCCTTGCGGCAATTCACCAATGAGCAGCGGATCGAAGCGGTCAGTGAATATCTCGAGCGCGATGAGGAATATTATGGTGGCGGGCTGTCGCTCGATGCGCAGGTCAGCGATCGTGTGAAGATTTCGCTGGATGGCTCATACTCGAGGACCCAGCGCGTCGAAGAGGCGGTCCAGATCCGCTTTCGTACCGAAGATAATGAAGATATAACCGGTGCCGCCGCGTGGCCAGATGCCTTTGAAAGCGATGGCAGTTCGACCAATGACCGGGTGGAAACGGCTGTCCAGATTCTGCAGAACGGTTCGCAGGGGTTGAATTTCATCACCCAGAATTTCGACGTCACCAACCACGACTTGTTCGCCAATGATCCGCGTTTGCGCGCCGATCTGGAGCAGGACCGTTTCAATAGCGTCTGGGCATTCCGCGGGGATGTCGAATATGAAATGGACGGATTTCTGAAAACGCTCCAGGCGGGAGCCCGTTATCAGCAGCTCAGGTATCGAGACGTACCTGGTGCATTGGGAGCTAGCCGCTTTGAAAATTCCTACAACGACACTGACGGTACCGGTGCCCTGGCCATAGCAAACCGGGAATGCCGGACGAGCTTTCCGGAAAGCGGATTCCTGTCTTCGATCTCCGGTGGAAACCCGCTTATTACCAATGTCGATTCTGCTGGAAATGTTATTGGTACATATAACAGCTTCGCAACCTTCGACGCCCTCTGCATAGCACAGGTTCTGGAGCGCGAAGATCCATCGGGCCTGCAATTTGATGAAGACGGTGTGCCGATCTATCCATCGGGGAATTTTGATTCGGCGCAAAATACCGATGTAACCGAGCGCAGTTGGGCCGCATATATTCAGGCCAATTTCGACGGTGAACTGGGCGATACACCAATCCGCGGAAACGCCGGCGTACGGATGGTGAAAACAATGGTGAATTCCACCGGCTTCCGTTCGGATTTCAATGTCGTTCTCGACGATGCCGATGGTGACGGTACCGCCGGATTTGTACTCGTCGAGGATACTACCAACCTGATCCGGCGGCAGACGAAAAATTCCTACACAGAATTTTTGCCCAGTGTGAATGTCGTAGCGGAATTCCAGCCCAATCTATTGGGTCGTTTCGCTGTCTATCGGTCCCTGTCGCGCCCTGATCCGTCCGCTTTGGGAGATGGCCGGGTCTTCAGCTTCAATGATGATGACGAGTTCGCTACTCCGGCTGATGCCATTGCGGGAGGTTTCAACAACGTAAGTGCTACCGGCAATCCGCTGACCGAGCCGTTGCTCTCTTGGAATTTCGACATCGGTCTCGAATGGTATCCCAACGAGGATACGATCCTGGCGTTCAATGCCTATTACAAGAGTTTTGACGGCGGATTTGACGCGATCGGGTTTACCGAAACCTTCAATATCAACAATCAAGATGTCGATCTCTTCACAACATCGGTTGCCACCAGTGATGACACCAGCCGAATTTATGGTGTTGAAGTGACTGCTGCGCACCGTCTCAGCTATCTTCCCAAACCACTGGATGGTCTCGGTTTCAAGATTAGCTATAATTATGCCGACTCAAATTTTGAATTTGAAGACGACACTTTGGGCGCGATTTCGACTCCTACCGCGAATGGCACGACGGTCAGCAATGGTCTGATTGTCCCTTCGAACCTGTTCGGATTTTCGAAACATGTGCTGGCAGCGCAGGTGTATTATGAAATCGGCCCGTTTGATTTCCAGGGCGTTTACAAATATCGCAGCAATTACTTCCAGCAGTTTGTCGCGACGCCGGGTCGCGTCCGTTATGTTGACGATGTTGAAGTGTTCGAAGCTCGCGCCTCTTTTCGGCTGAACAAAAATGTCAAGTTCACGATCGAAGGGATCAACCTGTTCAACGAACCGCGGACCAACTATCGCGGTGCGCCGGATGATTTCGGAGCGATCCAGGTTTATGGGCCTCGCTATTTTGCCGGTGTGCAGTTCAAATTCTAGGCTCCAACAGGGGGTGGCGCAGCGGGAGCTTGAATCCGCTGCGCCACTTTGCTGGAGCAGCCGCTTTACCGCTGGAGTAGACAATTGGTATGCAGATACGCTAGAAGAAAGGGCAGGGTCTAAGTTTCAATTTATCAACGGGATAATCACAGAAAATGGGCGAAAAGCGACTTTTCCATAGTGTAGCCGAGCAGATTACTGATCTCATCAAAGAGGGTGTATTTCCGGCTGGTGCGCGACTTCCCGGTGAACGGGAACTGGCAGAGCGTTTTGGCGTCAGCCGGGTTACTATTCGCGAAGCCGAGATTGCGCTGCAGGCGATTGGCCGGATCGAGATCAAGACCGGTTCCGGTGTATATGTTTGCGAAAAGCAACCCGGGGACGACAATCAATTGCCCGATGTCAGCGCGTTTGAGCTGACCGAAGCCCGCTCTTTGTTCGAATCTGAAGCGGCTGCGCTGGCGGCGCAAAATATTTCTGATCAGGATATTGCCAAACTGGAAAACCTCACCAAGGAAATGGGTTCCACAGATGATGCCGTTTCCACTGAAGCCGATCAGCAATTTCATATCACTATTGCCGAAGCATCCGGCAATGCTGCCATTGTCCATACGATAAAGACTCTTTGGCGGATGCGGGAAGAGTTGCCCGATGTGAAGGCGGCTTATGATTCCGTTTGTGAAGTGGATAACAGCACAAGAACAACCGAACATCAGGAAATTTATGATGCGCTCGCGGCACGCAATCCACTGGCGGCGAGGGAGGCAATGCGGCGCCATTTCCGCCGACTGATCGAGGCGATGCTGAACGAGACCGAAAAGCGGGCGCTAGAAGAAGTGCAGCAACGCGCCAATGAAAGCCGGGAACGCTTTTTGTCACCCGCCAAGATCGGGTGAGGGTCATCACTCTTTAAATTCTTCAATACCAATTGGTATGTACAATAATTCCATTTTGGTAATGCCAATTGGTTGACTCACTGAAATTCGTCTGGTAATCCGACTCAACAAGGAAAATGAGAGGGTGACGAAAGATGTGGACAAGGCGTTGCCTTGCAATTTTAGCTATTTGGCTGCTCGCGGTTCCCGCGCATGCCGAACAGTATTTTGTAAAAAATGTTGATGAGTATAATCAGGCAGCAAAGAAGCTTGTAGCTGGTGACATCATCATCCTGGCCAACGGCAGGTGGCATGACTTTGAAATCAAGATCTCAGGCAAGGGCACAAAAGCCAAGCCGATCACGCTGATATCCGAGGATCCCGGCAAGGTGGTGCTGACCGGCCAGTCAAATTTGCGCATCGGTGGTGAATATATACTGGTTACCGGGCTGGTGTTCCTAAATGGGTATAGTCCTACCGGTGAAGTCATATCCTTTCGCCGATCAAAAGACGATCTCGCCCGGAACAGCCGTGTTACGGAGGTGGTGATCGATGGGTTCAGCAAGCCCGATCGATATGATTCCGATTATTGGGTCGGCATGTATGGCAAGAACAATCGTTTTGATCACAACCATCTCGTTGGCAAGACCAACAAGGGCGTGACTCTGGCAGTTCGTCTGGACAGCGAGGGCAGCCAGGAAAATGGCCACCGTATCGACCATAATTATTTCGGACCGCGCCCCGTGCTGGGCTCCAATGGCGGCGAGACATTGCGCATCGGCACCAGCAAATATTCAATGTTTGATTCCCACACGCTGGTTGAGAATAATTATTTCGACCGCTGCGATGGCGAGGTCGAGATTATCTCCTCGAAGTCCGGTAGAAATATATTTCGGGGCAATATGTTCTTTGAATCAAGCGGAACCCTGACGCTGCGGCACGGAGATGGCAATCTCGTCGAGAACAACGTGTTCATGGGAAATGGCAAGGATCACACCGGCGGTATCCGCGTGATCAATCGCGACCAGACGATCCGCAATAATTATCTGGAAGGCTTGCGCGGAACAGGATTTGCCAGCGCGCTGACCGTAATGAATGGTGTACCCAATTCGCCGGTGAACCGCTATGTTCAGGTCGACAACGCAGTAATCGAAAATAACAGCGTCGTTGACAGCAGTCGCATTACATTCGCTGCGGGTGCCGATGCGGAACGCTCCGCTGCACCCGTAAATAGCCGCTTTCGGAATAATCTGCTCGGCGGAACTGACTCCGGACCGTTGCTCAAAATTCAGGATGATATTAGCGGGATTGCGTTTTCCGGGAACATGCTGGTTAGCGGGAAGATTGATAAACCGGTGGCTGGAATTGCTGAAGGCCAATTGGTACTGGCCCGCGCTGAAAACGGTCTGCTCTATCCCGAAGGTTCCGCCGTTGGCGTGTCTCGAGATCTTGTTCCCGTTACGCGCGATCAGGTTGGTGTTAGCTGGTATCCCAAGCCGCTGACAGGCGATCGCTTTGGAACGGGCAGGGCTATGTCGGTGCAGCCCGGAGAAGACACGCTGACGGAAGCGTTTGCCGCAACTTCAGACGGCGATCGTCTGATTTTGAGCACTGGAGACTATCTGGTGAACAAGGTTCTGTCACTGGACAAGGTCATTTCGATCGAAGGGGCAAAAGATGCTGTGACAAAAATCAGTTTCGCCCGTCCTTCGCTATTCGAAATGAAGCAAGGCGGAAGCCTGCGCCTGAGCAATCTTGTCATTGACGGTGAACTGGCCCCGGATTCCGTTGGCAATGCGGTTATCCGGACTACGATTTATCCGATTCAGTCGAACTTCCTGATTGAGCTCGATAGCGTCTCTGTGGCGAATCTGGATGTGAACAAATCTTTTCATTTTATCGCGCTGGGCAAGAGTTCGTTTGCGGATCGCGTCAGTATCAAAAACAGCAAGTTCATCAACATCTCCGGTTCCGTCTTGCAGGCAGCGTCCGAGACCGAGGATTACGGCCAGTATAATGTCGAATATGCCGAGATATCGGGTTCCAGTTTTAAAGATATTGGCGGCGCGGTTTTCAATATCTACCGCGGCGGTCGGGACGAAAGTACATTTGGTCCGCATTTTTCCCTGACCGGTTCCAGCTTCATGAACGTCGGACGCGACGGCAACAACGTCACGGGATCATCCATGGTGCTGCACGGGGTCCAGCATAGCGATATCAGCAACAATGTCTTTTCTGACGCGGCACCGATCAAGATTGTCCACACCGTCGGTCGTCCGCAAAGCCGGATATCCGGCAATATGTCGAAAAACATGGCCGCACCCATTCTTGAGGAGCTGGATTACCAAGGTAAGCATCGGGCCGTACTTGTCGGCAATCAATTTGAAGGCGCAGCAAAACCATGAGGGGTAACATCCTGGCGGTCGCATTATGGGGTGCTGCGTCTTCTGCCGCCGTGGCCGGGCCGGTCGAATCCTCCCCGACCGGATCTGTCGCGGCGGCACAGCAATATGCGCCTTTATTCAAAAGCGAACTGGATCGCGCCCGGACCTTTGTAGACCATATGATGGTCGCAGGGGTTATCGTTCCCGTCCCGAAAGACCCCGGCGGCGGCTACACCCACGAGCAGCACAAGCGCAATTACAAGGCAATCTACGAAGGCGGCCAGCTTTACCGGATAACCGGCGAGCAGAAATATGCCGATTACGTCCGTGACCTTCTGCTGGCTTATGCCGACCTATATCCTACTCTGGATGAACATCCGGCGCGCAAAAATAGCCAGAGTTCCGGCCGGATTTTCTGGCAGGTCCTGAACGACGCGATGTGGATGGTACACGGAATCCAAGGCTATGAAGCCATCCGCGGCAATCTGTCAGAGGCTGACCGCAAGAATATTGACGATAATCTGTTCCGCAAGGCAGCGGCCTTCCTTTCCACGGGGTCGGCAGTCACGTTCAGCAAGATCCATAACCATGCCACATGGGCTACCGCTGGCGTGGGCATGACAGGCTATGTTCTCGGTGATAAGGAACTGGTCGACATTGCTCTGCTCGGCCTGGACAAGAGTGGTGAAACCGGATTTTTGCGCCAGAGCGAACTGCTCTTTTCTCCCGACGGCTATTATACCGAAGGGCCTTATTATCAACGCTTCGCATTGAAGCCATTTGTCGTGTTTGCCGGGGTCATCGAAAAGAACGACCCGGCCCGCAGGATCTTTGAGCATCGCAACGGCATATTGCTGAAGGCGCTGCGCACCACCATCCAGTTGACCTATGATGGCTATTTCTTGCCGTTCAACGACGCGATCAAGGACAAAAGCCTGCAGACCGATGAACTCTATCACGGTGTCGCCATCGCATATCGCAAGACGCGCGATCCCGGGCTGTTGTCGATTGCGCAATGGCAAGGGCGGACAGTGCTCACCGATGATGGCAAGCTGGTCGCCGATGATCTGGCTGCGGGCAGGGCCAAGCCCTTTCCCTTCAAGTCGTTGTTGCTAAGCGATGGACCCGAAGGCAATCAGGGCGCGGTTGCGATCCTTCGTGAAGGGGATAGCGTCAGCGGTCAGGCGCTGGTTGCCAAAAACAGCTCGCAAGGCATGGGGCATGGCCATTTCGACAAGCTCAGCTGGCAATATTATGACAATGGCAATGAGATAGTTAGCGACTATGGTGCAGCGCGTTTCCTGAATATCGAGTCCAAGGATGGCGGCCGCTATCTGGCCGAGAATGAAAGCTGGGCGAAGCAGAGCGTTGCCCACAATACATTGGTCGTGGACGAAAAGAGCCATTTCGACGGCGATGTGAAGGTCGCGGATAGTATCGCACCGCAACAACTTTATTTTTCGGATGCTGCAGGCGCGCAAATAAGTTCTGCAATGATCGAGGGCGCCTATCCGGATACCCGCTTCACCCGGACATTGGCGCTGGTGTCGGTGGATGGCGCGTCTGCGCCTCTCGCACTCGATATCATGCGGGTTCAGTCGGATGGCACGCATCAATATGATTTGCCGCTACATTATCAGGGGCATATCATGCGGGTCGGATTTGAAACCGAGGCGCATGTTGCGGCACGACCAGTGCTGGGAGCGGCTAACGGCTATCAGCATGTCTGGGTCGATGCGGTCGGAAAGCCCCAAGGACAGAATGGATTTGTCACTACGCTGCTCGATGGGCGATTCTATACCTATCGCTTTCTGCCTCAGCGGGACGCTGAAACGATCCTGGGGGAAACCGGCGCCAATGACCCCAATTTCAATCTGCGCCGGGAGCCGGTTGTAATCCAGCGGGTCAAAGGCGCACGAAACGCGACCTTTGTCAGCATGCTGGAATCGCACGGACGATATGATGGAGCGGCCGAGCAGACGGTTGGCAGCGACAGCCAGATAAAGTCACTGAGCCATGAAAGCAGTAATGGTGCGGATATCGTCATTGTGGAAACAAAGAACGGGACAAAATTCGCGCTCGCTATTTCCTATGATTCGGACCCCAGCAAGAAACACTCGGTGAAGGCTGGCGGGCAGATTGTGAACTGGACTGGATTTGCAGCGCGCATCGACCTGCCTGCAGGAAAGGCTAAGCGATGACCGCAATATCGGAAAACTGCAGCGAGACATTTGTTCGAGCCTCAGACGTGCCCGTAGAAACCGTCGGGCAGGGGATTACGCGACAGATATTGAGCTATGGCCCCGACCTCATGCTCTGCCGTCTGTGGTTTGATACGGGTTCCGTCGGTGATGTGCACCAGCACCCCCATAGCCAGATCTGCTACATTGAATCGGGCCGGTTTCTCTCGCTCGTGAACGGCAAGGAACAGGAGCTGGACGTCGGCGACAGCGTGATCATATCGCCCGATACCGATCATGGAATCAGCTGCATCGAAGCGGGCTCTCTGCTCGATATATTCAGTCCGGTGCGGAAAGACTTTTTGGCAACGGGGGAAGAAAAATCGTGAGCGCTGTGAAAAAAGTCGGCAATTTCCGCTGGGCCATTGTCAGTCTCGTCGCGTTGGCGACCATTATCAACTATATTGATCGCGGTGCGCTGGGCTTCCTGTGGCCGGAAATTTCGGAAGACATCGGGCTCACCAAAACCGACTACGCCATCATTTTGAATGTCTTTACGTTCGCTTATGCATTCGGTCAGACCCTTTTTGGCAAGATATTTGACTGGATCGGAACGCGTCTCGGATTTGTATTGTCGATTGTCGTCTGGTCGGCGGCAACAATGTTGCACGCTGCAGCGACCGGCTTGATGAGTTTTGCCGTGTTCCGCGGTCTTCTTGGCCTGTCCGAAGCCGGTAACTGGCCGGGAGCGACCAAGGCCAATGCCGAATGGTTCCCGATCAACGAGCGCGCGCTGGCCCAGGGCGTTTTCAATTCCGGTGCTGCAATCGGTGGCATTATTTCGGCGCCGATCATCGGCATCCTTTTTGTCTTCCTCGGCAGCTGGCAAGCGACCTTTGTCGCTGTCGGCGCGCTGGGTTTCCTGTGGCTGGTGCCATGGCTGATCATTTACAAGTCCGGTCCCGAAACCCATCCCTGGCTTACAGAGGACGAGCGTCAATATATCCTGACCGGGCAAAAAAACGCCGAGACCAACGAGGTGGCTACCTATGCGCCGAACTCGGGAGAAATTCTTTCGCGCAAGGAAAGCTGGGGCGTTATAATGGCATCTTTTTTCCTCGACCCTATCTGGTGGCTGTTTGTCGGCTGGTTGCCTCTATATTTGTTTGAAACTTATGGTTTCGGCGTGGAGGAAATCGCTACCTATGCATGGGTTCCCTATGTCGGCGCCATGTTCGGTGCATGGTTTGGCGGGCTGCTCGCTGGTCGGCTGATAAAATCGGGATGGACCGTCAACAAGACGCGTAAATTGGTGATCGCGCTAGGCGGACTGATCATGCTGGTGTCGTTGTTGCTGACAATTGTTGCTGCTTCGCCCTTGATCGCGGTATTGTTGATGGCGGCCATTCTGTTCGGCTTCCAGACGGCGGTTGGTAATATCCAGACCTTGCCGAGCGACTTCTACAGTGGGAAATCCGTGGCTTCGCTTGCCGGCTTTGCCGGCACCGCCGCCAAGCTTGCCGTGGTGGGGCTCAACTTCCTGATCCCGGTCATTACGGTCAACAGCTATGCACCGGCCTTTGCGGTCGGCGCAGGACTGGCGATCATGACCGTCTTGTCGGTTTTGATACTCTGCACCGACATCAAACCTTTGAAACCGAAAAATTCTTGATCACCCTCTCCTCCTCCTCCTCATCTGAATAACAGGGAAAATAATATGACTAAATTTAAAGGCAAAACCGCGATCGTAACTGGCGGCAGCCGTGATATCGGTCGCGCCGTTTCGGAAAAACTGGCCGCCGAGGGCGCCAATGTTGTAGTCAATTACTGCAACAATGAAGCGGATGGCCAGGCCACGCTCGACGCGATCAAGGCCGCTGGCGGCAGTGCAATACTGGTCCAGGCCGATGTTACGAAACAGGCCGATGTCGACCGTCTGGTCGCTGAAACGGTTGCGGCATTTGGCGACACAATCGACATATTGGTGAACGTTACGGGCGGCCTTGTCGCGCGCAAGGGGCTTGCCGAAATGGATGAAGATTTTTTCAACCAGGTCATGCAACTCAATGTCACGTCGACGTTCATGATGACCCAGGCGGTTGCCCCGCATATGCCCGAGGGAAGTGCGATATTGAACTTCGCTTCGCAAGCAGGGCGTGACGGTGGCGGCCCCGGTGCGGCGGCCTATGGTACATCAAAAGGCGCGGTGATGACCTTCACCCGGGCAATGGCAAAAGAACTCGGCCCCAAAGGCATCCGCGTCAATTCGCTTTGCCCCGGCATGATTGCCACCGCCTTCCACGATACGTTTACCAAGGACGAGGTGCGCACCGCGGTGGCGGCCGGCACGCCACTCCGCCGCCAAGGCAATTCGGAAGAGGTCGCGCGTACGGTGGCCAATCTGGTGTCGGACGACAGCAGCTTTATCACCGGTGCGAATATCGACATCAACGGCGGCACGTTTTTCTCCTGACCCCAAATTTGCGAGCATGAAATGACCAGCGAAACGAACCAGATATTAGAGGCGAAATTTGCCGCTGCGCCGGTGGTGCCCCTGATCGAAGCCAGTGACCCTACGGTTGCGGTAGCGACTGCAAAAGCGCTGCAGGCGGGCGGTCTAGATGTGATCGAAGTCGTCCTCCGGACCGACGCAGCGCTCGATTGCATGGAAGCCATTATCGCGGAGACTTCGGACATCATTGTTGGCGCGGGAACAATCTTGACCGCTGAGGATGCGAAGGCAGCTGTTACCCGCGGCGCGCAGTTCATTGTGTGCCCGGGACTGGTCGACGCGGTGGTCAATTTCTGCAAGGCAAATGATCTTCCGGTCTTCCCGGGAACAATGACCCCGGGCGAAGTGCAACAGGCCCATAATCTCGGTCTCGGAACGGTGAAATTCTTTCCCGCCAAACTCGCTGGCGGTGTGCCGATGCTCAAGGCATTGAGCTCGGTCTTTCGCAATATGCGTTTCATGCCGACGGGCGGGGTGTCAGCGGAGAATCTGGGCGAATTTCTGGCCGTGCCTTCCGTAATTGCCTGCGGCGGTAGCTGGCTCACGCCCAAAGCGGCTATCGATGCGGGCGATTACGATGCAATCACCAAGCTGGCCCGTGAAGCTGTCGCTCTCGCACGCGCCTCTAGACCATAAGGAATTTGGATATGGCAGAATATTTGTCATTTGGCGAAATCATGCTGCGGTTGAAAACACCGGGGCACGAAAGGTTTTTCCAGTCACCCTCGTTCGAAGCCACGTTCGGCGGCGGCGAGGCTAATGTTGCCGTCGCGCTGAGCAATTACGGCCTGTCTTCGGCATTTGTTTCGGCGCTACCGGACAATGATGTCGGGGCTTCGGCGATTGGCGAGCTTAAACGCTTTGGTGTCGATACGTCCCATGTCCGCCGCTCGGGTGAACGGGTCGGGATCTATTTTCTCGAATCCGGCGCCAACCAGCGCCCGTCCAAGGTTATCTACGACCGTGCCCATTCGTCTATCAGCGAGTGCAAGCCCGGGGATTTCGATTGGGGCAGCATTTTCGCTGGCGCAAAATGGCTGCACATTACCGGTATTACCCCGGCGCTGACTCAGGATTCCGCAGATCTCAGCATAGAATGCGTGAAGGCGGCAAAACAGGCAGGCCTGACCGTTTCCTGTGATTTCAATTTCCGTGGCAAACTCTGGAAATACGGCAAAAGTGCCCCTGAAGTGATGAGCGAACTGGTTAAATATGTCGATGTCGGCATCGCAAATGAAGAGGATTGCCAGAAATCGCTCGGTATCAGCGTCGATGTAGACGTAGAAACCGGTGAGCTCGACACAAAAAAATATGAAGCGCTGTCGGAAAAGGTGCTGGAACTATATCCCGACATGTCGACAATCGCGATCACGCTCAGGGAAAGCCACAGCGCTGACCGCAACGGCTGGTCCGCCTGTTTGCGCGACCGGGAACAGGGCTTTAAATTGTCCCGGCATTATGAACTGACCGATATTGTCGACCGGGTTGGCGGTGGCGACAGCTTTGCGTCGGCATTGATCTATGGCCTGAATGCCTATGAGGACAAGCAACAGTCGCTCGAGTTCGCGGTGGCAGCAAGCTGCCTGAAACATTCCATATTGGGCGATTTCAACCGGGTCACGGTTCCGGAAGTAGAGAAGCTCATGTCCGGCGATGGTTCTGGTCGCGTGCAGAGATAGCTGCCAGATGTTGCTGAGCAAACTCAATATGTCTGTCGGCAGAAAGGCACCCGGGGCCGGTAGCCAAAATAGCCGTGTCGCCAATGACAATTCCTCTCGTGAGCAGCAACTGTTCGAGAAATGCGTTCAGAGAGAACTTGGCGGGAAAAGCCTGGATGGTGGCAACGGGATAACCAGTGATCAAGGAAAAGCCGATCCCCGGTCATAACGATCGCCTGAACCGACATTATGCCTTACCGGCGACAGCCCCGAGCCTATTCCTGCCGCGCTGACGCGTTTAGCGGCAGAATTATTGACGTTGTGGAGCCGACAGCAATGCATCGGCGATGGCCGTGCGCATTTTTTTCGGTTTCCAGCGATCATCATAGGGATGTCCCCGCAACGCCAGACCGTCGGCGCGGCGTTTATAGTCCGGATAGCCGGGGCGGTTCATATAGCTGGTCCCATCCGTCAAAGACCATAAGATTATCTGTTTCACATTGGTAAAGTCCAGCGTCAGATCGAGATAGCCTTTGGTAAATGCGGCGGTCTCTGCGTCGCGGCGGACGGGATCCGGGTCGTCTATATTGCGATCGCTGCAATCAAGCTCGGTCAATATGATATCCAGACCCATGGCTTTGATTTCCTGCAAGAAAAGCCGCCAGCCAATTTCATCCCGCGGCCTCCCCAGCGTATTGCCGAGGTGGCTCTGGATTCCCAAGGCATCAATCGGAACATTGCGCGACAGCAGCCGCTCGAGCAGTCGCAACAGCGCGTTACGATGCAATGGCGATGCCTCCCAGTTCATCGTGTCATTGTAAACCAGCTGCGCCTTGGGCGCTTTTGCTTTCATCATTTTGAAAGCCAGATCGATAAAGCGTTCACCCATGATCCGGTTCAAAGCCGAGTGCCGGATCTGCCCATTACGGGGGTTGATGGCTTCATTCACGACATCCCAGGATGTGATCGCAGGGAATGTCCGGCCAAGATAAGCAGCATGCCGCCACATGCGTCTGGTCAACGGATATCGTCGGCCGTGGCGCAATTCGTCGGCCATTTCGACAAGCCATGCAGGCATGCGTTCATCATGATTCCATATGAAGCAATGCCCGCGCGTATCGAGGCTATTGTGCCTTGCGAATTTCGCCAGAGCCTTGGCTGGTGCGCTCTCCCGATTATTTCGCTCGGGTTCCAGATATTTCCATTTCAGGCTATTTTCTGTCGTGATGGTATCGCATTCGCGAACGATAAGCCGAGTAAATTTTTCATTGTCGAGCCATCGCGTCGAGACCGTGCTCCCGAATGAAATGCCGCGGGTTGCGGCAATAGCGGCCAGTGAGCTGTCGGGGCTGGCAGCCGCGAGAGCCGGAAGCGGACAGCAAAGCGCAAATCCTGTACCGATCGTACCGCGCAACATCTGCCTGCGGTTGAAGACCTGCTCCATCAAGTTGGTATCTTGTCGCATGTCCAAGGTTAAGCTGATATGGCCCTGAAGAGTCAACGGCTATTGATTTTCAAGAAATTGTAAGAATTTTACAACGACTTAGCTTCGAAATTGATGAATTGAGCGAGCGTCACACCGCAATTCTCAAATGTAAACAAGTCTAACGGAATGTAATTTACCCTTGTTGTGGCCGGCAGAAATCTACAGATCAATCATGCGCAAAGAGTTATTGCGCTCCAGTAGTAACTGGCCGGGATACTAGCCCGATTGAACAATAATATTTGAAGAATAGGGCCCTATCTTATGAACGGCAAAAAAATACTTGTGCTTGGCGGAGACGGATTCTGTGGTTGGCCGACTGCTTTACATCTTTCATCCATAGGTCATGACGTCACAATCCTGGACAATCTGTCGCGTCGGAGGATCGACCTTGAACTCGGCATCCGTAGCCTGACACCGATTGAGCCAATCGACGTTCGTGTTGAGGCGTGGGAAGAAGTTTCCGGAAACCGGATAAACTATGCAGTCATCGATATTGCCAAGGAATATCAGGAATTCTCTGACTTTTTAGAAGATCTGCGGCCAGACACAATTGTACATTTTGCTGAACAGCGCGCGGCACCTTATTCGATGCGCGGCGCGAAAGAAAAACGCTATACCGTCGACAATAATATCTCAGCGACACATAATGTTCTCGTGGCCCTGAACGATCTGGGACTGGACACCCATCTGGTGCATCTGGGGACCATGGGTGTTTACGGCTATTCCGGTGCAGGTTTTGAAATACCCGAGGGATATCTTCCAGTAGAAGTGGCTGATGATGAAGGAAAAAGGCATCAGCGCGATATCCTCTATCCGACAAGTCCCGGCAGTGTATATCACCTGACCAAATCTCTGGATCAGCTCTTGTTTCAATTTTATGCGAACAACGACAAGATGCGTATTACCGATCTCCATCAGGGCATCGTATGGGGTACGCAGACCGATCAGACCCGGCGCCATCCCGCGCTGGTTAACCGGTTTGATTATGATGGTGAATATGGCACGGTGCTGAACCGCTTTCTGGTAGAATCCGCCGTGGGACATCCGCTGACAGTGCACGGCACTGGCGGCCAAACGCGCGCGTTTATCAATATTCAGGACACAGTCCGCTGCGTCGAGCTGGCGGTCAACAATCCGCCGGAAGCCGGTAGTCCGGTGAAGATCCTCAATCAGGTTGCGGAAACATTGCGGGTCAAGGAACTGGCGCAGTTGGTTTCGTCGCTCACTGGCGCTGAAATCGCCTACGTACCCAACCCGCGCAAGGAAGCGGAAGAAAATGACCTTAATGTCAGCAACAGACATTTGCGTGCTTTGGGCCTTGATCCCATATTGCTGGCCGCCGGCTTGCTCGACGATACGATAGAGATATCATCGCGTTACAAAGACCGGATCAACCTTGCGAAAATCCCCGCCCGCACGGCCTGGAATACAGACCGGTCCAATGCGTTGGACAATCAAAACCGCGTTGATATCGAAGACGAGGATCGCGAGTCACAGGGACAAAGGCAAAGTCAGCAAGCCGCGTAACAATAGAACGAAAAGAAGAATGAAATGAGATTAATCGGCGTAGGATTACTGGCTTTTGTACTGGCGGGAGTTCTGATCCTGTTGGGGCAGGGCGGTGCTTTCAAATCCGGCTGGACCAAGCTCAGTGGTGGTGATCAGCAGCAGTTTTCCGATTATGAAGGTGCGGCAGGCCAGGGTTCTGACACCAGTGGGACCAGCGTTTTTACGACGGGGCAAGACTCCGACATGCCGCTCATTCTCAGTGGACTGCCATCATACGCCGGGCTGGTATTCCACCTGCCGACCGATTCTCGTCCGATCAGCGGACGGTATGAACTGGTATATTCGAGCCGTATCACTGAAGGCGTCGAAGGCGTTCTGCGTGTCTCGATCAACGGGGTCAAACGCGCAGATATCCTGTTGAACCAGAGCAAGGGGCAGCAAAAAGCCGAAATCGAGCTGACCGCAAGCGAACTCTCGACGGGTGCTCTTGATGTCGGGTTGAGTTTGCAGGGTCGTGGGGAGATCGCCCAATGCTCACCCAATGATTCCATAGCGGCTGTTGTCGAGATCAAGCCGGAAAGCGGATTGCGGCTTGAGCTTGCCAAAGCGGTCGAAACGACAAGCGACCGGCTCTCCCTTTGGGGCGGACGGGTTCCGGTTTCATGGAATAAACGCAAAGGCAATGAAGACGCATTGGTGACATTGGTGCATGGCGCCCGGCTGGTGCAGAAAGGCTATTTGCTGCATTTCGGTCCAAATGGTCTCGACAGTGCCGCTCTGACAAAACTCTCCGGCGAAGCGAAGCCTTATAGTGACGTTTTTATCCAGCCAGCCTATCCAATCCCGTTTACCGGCAAGAATATCAATCGGGGTATGCGAAAATTCGATCGGCAGACTAGCTGGCGCTATCATTATAGCGTTACGGATTTGCCGAACCAGATATTGCCATCCGCGTTGGATATGCGCCTGGTGGTGGGGCCAGCGGGTAATGACGCGCGCTATGACGTCACCGTCTCCCTTAATGACCATATGTTGTTCTCACGGCGCCTGTCGCCCCAGACAGAGCGAGTCAGCCAGTCGATTGCGCTTCCCGCTGCGCTCCACCAAGCTGATAACAAGGTAGAAATATCTCTGGCCTCGGGCGATGGTAATCACAATCGCTGCGGTACGGATACGCAGTCGATTGCCGAGTTGCTGCCGGAAACCGTGCTAAAAGGTGGAGGCCAGAGAGCGTCCGACAGTCTCTCTTTGTTGCGCACGAAATTATCCGCTGTTGATACGGTCGCGCTACTCGGAGAGATAGATACTGCGGTCGACGCTCAGGCCGTTGCGCAATTGCTGGGCCAGCTCGATCCTCGCGGATTATCCTTTGTAACAGGCCGGACAGCTGCAAAAATCCGCATCGTCAGCGGCGATATTGTTGCCGCGATCGCCAAAGAAGGTGTGCAACCCAATGACTGGATTGTTTACAGATCATTGGATCGCGATGGCGGGGTCATTGCTCGACCTGTCGGTGAAATTGTGACGCTGCCCAGTGCAGCTGTCGCGTTGCTTGTTTCCATATCGGGAAATGATGGAGTTGCTGGTCCGGCAGGGAATGATGGTTGACCACTCCACTAACCAGTGATTCCAGGCGAGAGGCGCAATATGGATCGGTCGACAGTCGCCCACTAGGATTGGCTGCTTCGGTATCCCCTCTGCGCGTCCCGGCAATGCTGCTGACTTTTTGTCTGCTGGCGTTGCTTCAGCTATGGGCCTTCGGAACAGGCCAACTCGACTGGCTTTTCCCCCAGCGTGATTATATATTTGTGCCTTATACGGGTCAGCATTCCATTGCTATCCGTACCTATATCGTTTCCTTTTACATCGCCTTTGCGTGTTTTGGCAGCGGTTCAGCCATTGCGCGGCTGCTGTTCGCCTTTGATCTAGTGCTGCGGTTTCTGTTGATCTGTTGCTTGCTCGACCTTTTGAACACGATCTTTCTGTCATTGGTTGGGGATCCTTATGCCCTGGTCGTCGTGCAGATCATTGCCGGGCTGATTGGTTTCGCCTTATTCTCGTTGATGCTGCTGGAACGTGGCTCGATGCCTGAAAAAGTGGACATGAATATCGGCGAGCATAAAAATCTCCGTCCGGTGTTGCGTCTGGCATCGACCGCAGTGATTGCGGCGGCCCTCTCTGGCTTCGTCGGTTATTCCGACTTCGCCGTGGTGGAAGGTTTGCGGGATATCACGTTGCTGGGCGGCATTGGCCCGGGCGTCCTTCTGTTTCTGCCAATGCTTTTTCTCCAGCTCTACCTGATCAGCCTGATTGAACGGCGACTGGACGCAAAGGATGATTTTCGGTCGCCCGTCAGTATCATCGTGCCAGCCTTTAACGAGCGCTATATTATTGCAGAAACAATTCGTCATATTGACAAAGCCGCCCAACATTATGGTGAAATTGTCGAACTCATCATTCTGGACAATGGCTCGACCGACGATACCGAAGCGGTTGCTCGACAGGCGATCGCCGAAGCTACCGCATTGCAGGGCCGGATCATTCACGTCGCGCAAAGCGGCAAGGCCCATGCTCTCAATCGCGGAATCGCGGAAGCCACCCACCCGATCACAATTCGCATCGATGCCGACACGCTTATCGCACCGGATAATATTACCCTCGCCGTGCAGAATTTCTCCGACGCAGAAATAGGTGTGGTCGGCGGCATACCCCTGCCACCGGGAGGAGCGATTTTTGACCGCTCCCGACTGGTCGAGGTGCTGGTCAAACATGGCTATTATTCGCCGGCGCTCAGCGCCCTGTGGGGTCTTGTCGGAGTGCCCGGCATGTTCGCTGTCTATCGGACCGGACCTTTGAAAAGCGTCGGCGAATTTGCATCGGGGATGAACGGTGAAGATACCGATATGTCGTTGCGGATTGGCGAAATGGGTTATCGGGCGATTGTCGACCATCGGGTGCGCTATGTTTCAGAAGTGCCGACCAGCTTCGCCCATCTGCGGGAGCAGCGTCTGCGCTGGTTCCGGTCTGTCTATCATGTCTCGTCACGCTGTCAGGACATCATCACATCCTCCTCGATGAGTATTTGCGGGAAGCTCGTGCTACCCTATATGCTTTTGAATTCGGCCCGCCGTGCGATGATGGTGCCTATTCTGTTGTTTGGCATATTCCAGTTCTTTACCGATACGGACCCGACCAGCCCGCTGGTCTGGCAGGCTATTGCTGCCGTCCTGATCGGCGCTCCAATGCTGGTGGCCATCGCCGCAATCTTGATCAACGGCAGGCCCGATGCGCTGTTGGGGTTGCCGGAATATATTTTGTTCCGGGCCATGCGCGCGTGGTTCACCCTCGAATCCGTTTTGACCATCCCGATCAACCGGACGGCCAAATCCTTCCGCAAACCTTCTCTCCTGACACAAAGCGACGCAAGCCCATGAAAACACCATTTCTCATAATCACGCTAGCCATCGGAGCAAATGCCAGCAGTGCAGCTGTTGCAAAAGACGGCGAGTTTTTTGCCACAGCAGAATTGTCGGCAGGACGGGATGTTGTTCCGGCTGATATCATCGAAAACGGGATCGATCAGGATCGCATTGCGAGCGTTGTCGAGAGTGAAATCCGGCTTGGCTATGATTTGGGGCCATTGCTCCTCGACTTTGGTGCAGATATTGCGGTCTATCCTGAAGATAGCCGGTTCAACCGCTATGCATTCGGACCGGGGCTACGCGCCGATTTTCCGCTGGGCGAGAATGAGGCAACAAAACTGCGTCTGGGCGCCGAATATCAATATGTTCTGGGTGAAGACGGACGCGTGTTTGACCGCCCGCGGGCGGAGGCGCAGTTGATTCACCGCCACTCGAAAGAACATACGACCACTGGGCGGTTGCGCTATGGCTTTCGCAACCAGTCCGAGGATCGTTTCACCGGCTTTGATCAATCCGAGTGGCTGGCCGAATTGCGCCACAACTGGCGTCCGGACGGTGGTCCGACGTCGTTCAATATCTCGTTGCTTGGATTGAAACATGACGCGGAAGACAATCGCTTCAGCTATACCGGCTACGGCTTTCGACTGGTCGGCAGCACAGCTCTGGCTGAAAAACTGACCGGTTTCGCCCGTTTGTCTGTTGTGCAGCGGGATTACGAGGATAATTTTTCATCCCTTTATCCGGTGAACCGGTCCGATACACATATACGCGCAACCGCGGGTCTCGATTATCAGGCATGGGATCAGGTCTCGATATTTACCGAAGCCGGCTATGTCAGCAACGCATCAAATATTCCGGTGCGCGATTTTGACGGATTTGTCGGTCGCCTCGGCCTGCGTTTCTCGCTCGAAAGCAGATAGCCTGAGCCCTGCCGTGAGCCTGTGAATCCCATGTTCGAACATTCCAAATCGGCGCGCGGTCCTAGGTAGGCTGTGATAGTCAAAAATTTCCTCAGCTTTGCAAAAAAAACACCGTCAGTCGAATGGTGAAAAGCCCCGGAAAAGCGCGATAATCAGGTGATATTATGGGCGGGAGCCATGTCGGTGCGGGGACGTAAATCCGACCCCAATCACGATCAATGGTTAATAATGGTCTGATATTTCCGTCTCCATAGTTGAGTAAGGTTATTATATGGCTGAAATTTTAATTGCTGATGACGATGAGATTATCATCGATCTCATTCGCTTCCGTCTGGAAAGCGAGGGGCATACTGTTGTGGCTGCAACGGACGGGGAAGCTGTGCTTGCGGTTCTGGCGGAACGCGTGCCCGACCTTATCTTGCTTGATTCCATGATGCCGATCATTTCCGGGATGGAGGTGTTGCGGGTGTTGAAACGAACGCCAGCAATGCAAGATATCCCCGTTATCATGCTGACCGCGCGAAAGGGTGAGGCGGATGTTGTCGCTGCTCTGCAAGCCGGGGCAAGCGATTATCTCACCAAGCCGTTCATGCCTCAGGAATTGTTGACGAGAGTCAGCATGCAACTGCAAAAAAGGCAAAACGGAGCTACGCCAATTGTTTAACTATTTAATAGCGGCCCCTGCGTTGGCGATGACCATAGTTGCGCCTGTGCATGCACAGGCGATCACGACCGTTGATGGGTCTTCCAGTTCAGAGAGCCATGCTCGGGATGCCGAAATTCTCCGTCAAAAACTGGCAACGGAGCCGGAAAATGCCGATCTATGGCGGCGGCTTGCGGCAGTGGAAGCCGCCAATGGCAGCCTCGAGAAGGCATATACAGCGATCGGCCGGGCGACAGCGCTCGCTCCCGATGATCGCGATATTCAGCTGGCCCGCGCCAATATTCTGCTTTGGCAGGACCGGCTTTCTCTCGCTGGCGAGCAAGCCGACAAGGTGCGCGCCGTTGATCCCGATTATCCGGGTCTGGCTGGTTTCGATAGCGCGTTTGCGCGGCGCCAAGCCGAAGTTTCCAAGTTCGAGCCGCTTTCGTTCAGCGCCGTGCTGGGCACGTCCGATATTGTCTTTGAAAATGGTCGACACCAGAATTGGCAAAATGCGGTTGTTGCGGTGGCCTTTGGAAATGCGGAGCGCACGATTTTCGAGCTGGATGCAGATGCCGAGCGCAGAACAGCTACCGATGTTAGGCTGTCAGGCCGGGCCTCGACCCGCATTCGCAATGGCAGCTTTTATTTGGGAGCCGGCGTTACTCCCAACGCGAATTTCCGAGATCAATGGCGGCTGGTCGCCGGTGGCCAGATTCTCGTGACCCCCGACTTGCGGGGAACCGCTGATCTGCGTCTGGCAAAATATAACAGCGGAATGTCCGCCAGTATTGAACCGGGAATTTCCTACATGGCCGCGCAAGGCGTAACTTTGTCTGCGCGGATGATAAATCTGGTCGATGGAGACGGCGATTATCGCATTGGTGCGGCAGCCCGGGCCAATTATGAATTCGCCAACGGCCATATTCTGTTTGCCAGCGCGGCTCGCTATCCCGACCGCGAGGCCGATGTTACCAAGCAGTTACGTTCATTTGCGGTGGGCGGTACAATCAATCTTGCTTCACAATGGCGCCTGCGGCTTTCAGCTTCGGATGAAAAACGCGAGGATTCCTATCATAGCCAGTCTGTCAATCTGGGGCTGACTTACAGGTTCTTGCAACCATGAATATCTATGGAGGGCTGATCCAGTTCTGCATCTGGGCAACGGTCTTTTTGACGGTGGCGTTTGCCTTGCTTGTCTTGCGCCGCTGGTACACCGAGCACCGGGCACCGGTATATAAGGCGCGGCAAAAAGCAATTACCCACAGCTATTTGCGGCGGGTCCAAGGAATGGAAGTCGAGCAGACCGGGGTTAAATGGTCTGTCGAAGCACGGCTTCAGGCCCTGACTCATTTGTTGATGCTGCTGCGCGGTGGCGATCGGGACAGGTTAATCCAGCTGGCAGAACTCGACGGTCTGCTGAAAGCGCCGCTGCGCCAGTGCAAGGCGTGGCGCGCCGCTCGCCGCATTGATGCCGTCCGGACATTGCAGCAATATGGCGGAGAAGCCGCGATTGCCAAGCTGCGTGAAGTGCTGCGTCATGATCGCCATCGCATTGTCCGGCTCAATGCGGCCTTTGCCTTAGCCGGTTTTCACCAGCTTCCACCGCCCCGCGAAACAATCGAACTTATCGGTATGCCCGCGCGAGCACCAACCAGGCTGGATGTTGCCATGCTTCGTGCGCTGGCTTCGGAATATCCCACGCATCTGGTCCGCATGCTTGGAGACGTGATGCCGCATCCGAGGCGCGCTGCAATCATTGATGCCCTAGGTTGGTCGAACGTTGAGTCCGTGATTCCCACGCTGGAACGGGCAGCCTCATTCGACAATATCGAAATTCGCTGTGCTGCGCTAAGGGCCGTGGGCAAGCTTGGCCATCCATCTGTTGCCAAATGGGTATTGGAGGCGCTCGAAGATCCGAACGCCTTCGTGCGCATACAGGCGGTTAATTGCTGCGCCACCTTGCGCTTGACCAAAGCTTTGCCGGTGCTGCGAGTTCTTTCACATGATCCGGAACTCTGGGTCCGGTTGCGGGCCGAGGAAGCCATCCCCCGTCTCGAATCTCTCGTTGCAGAAAGACAGGCGAAACCCGCCATGCAGGTGGCCGTATGAACTGGGATCCAGTGCAGCATATCGCCGTTCATTCGGTAATGTACCTTGCCTATATTTGCTTGATCGTTGTGGTGTTTCGCAATTTCATCAGCGTGGTGCAGCTCGTCATGGCTGCGTTCATATTCGCTACCAGGGTAAAGCCGTCGGCGGTCTCGCTGGACCTGTGGCACCGTTATGGCGATCTGGCGTTGCCGGTTTCGGTAATCGTACCGGCGTTCAACGAAGAATTGTCGATCGTCCAAAGCGTCCGGGCGATCCTCGCGCTGGAATATCCCGAACATGAAGTGATTGTGGTCAATGACGGATCCAGCGACCGCACGATCCAGGAACTGATCGACGGCTTCGATTGCGTGCCGAGTGATCGATCGCAAATCGAGGTTTTGCAGCACACCAAGATACTCGGCGTCTATCAGTCGCGCAAACATGCCAATCTGATTGTCATCGATAAAGAGAATGGCCGTAAGGCAGACGCGTCCAATGCCGGCATCGGCTTCGCCAGGACCCCGCTGGTTTGCGTGATCGACGCCGATTCTATTATCGAAACCGACGGTCTGCTAAGAGCGACCGAACCGTTCATGTATGACACCGGAAAAATGGTCGCTGTCGGGGGCGCTATCCGGATCGCCAACGGCTGCGAGATCAGGGCGGGGTCCCTCCGCAAGATCGGTGTCTCCAAAGCATGGTTGCCCAGGTTCCAGGTTGTCGAATATCTCCGCGCCTTTCTAACCGCCCGGGTTGCCAATGCCGAGGGGGATTCGCTAATGCTCATATCCGGAGCATTTGGCATCTTCCGGCGGTCCGCTCTGATCGAAGTGGGTGGGTACGAACATGAAACGGTCGCAGAAGACCTGGAACTCATTGTCCGCATCCATCGCTATATGCGCGAGCATAAACGGGACTATAAAATCGGCTTCGTTCCGGAAATCGTTTGCTGGACCGAGGCACCAACGACCTGGGGCGGTCTGCGCAACCAGCGTGCGCGGTGGCAACAGGGTGCCCTGGAAACCCTGATCCGGCATCGCCGGATGATTTTCAACCCGCGCTACGGCCGGATCGGCATGCTATCCATGCCGCAAATCGTCGTTGAGGATGTCATCGGGCCACCGGCCGAACTGATCGGCTATCTGGTCATACCCGCTGCGCTCTTGCTCGGTGTAATGGATCCGACGATGGTCATACTTTTCCTTTGTCTGACAGTTCTTTTCGGGTCGGGCCTGAGCATCGGAACGTTGGCGCTGGAAGAACTGCAGTTGAAGCGCACACCGTCGGCAAGTGACCTGATCCGCGTTGGTCTGGCGGCATTTGTCGAGAATTTCGGATATCGGCAGGCAAATCTATTTTTTCGCTTTGCAGGCATCGGCAGACATCTCCGTAAGGATACCAGTTGGGCCGCTGTCCCCCGCGAAGGGTTCGACTCTGCCTGTGATGAATAGCGCCTCGAAATAGGCCGGCTGCTGATCTCCAGTGGTTGGGCCCGTTCAGGCCAATGGCGATATCGAGAAGTCAATATTCTCTGACAACACCATCTGTTCAGCCTGATGAAAACCGGCTGCTGCAAGCAGCCGTTCATTCGCAAATGCGCGGATGCTCCGATCTTGCCGTCTGAGTTTGCCAATCGCGATGGCAAATGCCATGACAGGCTATGCGGTTACGACAGATTGAAATATTTTATCACGTCTATCGAGAGGGATCGATCAGCAGCGCGGCCCGCGAACTGCATGTGTCGCAGCCATCGGTCAGCAAGGTGCTCCGTTATGCGGAAGACCAACTGGGATTTGCCTTGTTCAGGCGGGAAAAGGGCCGTTTGTTCGCTACACCCGCTGCCGATGAACTGTTCGTGGAAATCGAGGATATTTATAACCGTATCAGCGCTTTTGACCGGACCACGCAGAATATCAGAAAGCGTAAAGGCGGGCATATTCGCTTTGGTGTGCTGCCCTCGCTCAGTCTGGATCTATTGCCCGAGTGTATAGCGACCATGCGTTTGGCCGATCCGGAGATGAGTTTTGAAGTGACAACTCTGCATTCCAGCGAGATGAATTTGTCGTTGCTGGAAAAAAGATGTGATATTTGTATCGGCTTTGGCAATGAGGACGATGAGCGCCTTTCCAGTCAACGGCTTGGCGATGCCGAATTATTGCTGGTCGCGCCTTTCGGTTATGAGGGGATTCCGGAAGGAAAGGTCGATCTCGGATTCCTGCATCAAGCGGATTTCATTGGTCTACAGGACAGCGGTCCTGCCGGTGTGTTACTATCCAAGTCTATGGCCGATCGCCAAATTGCCCCGCATGAAGTGGTTACGGCGCACACCTATCATATTGCGCTGTCCCTGGTCAGCAAGGGCGTTGGCATATCCGTTGTCGACCAATATACAGCGGCCAGTTCATCAGAGAATGATCTGACCAAGCATCATTTTGTCGATCCCCTGATACTTCCTGTGTGCGCGGTAAGCCACAGGGACAGCCAGCAACCTGAATTGATCGAAAGCTGCCTGGCCGCGCTTTCAAAAGTCGTCAAACTGATGTCCTCAAGCCAGAATTGACTGACATTTAGCCGGAATCCCGAATATTGCTGACGGCGAAGGCATAGCCTTGGTCTATAACTTTGGCCCCAAAATGTCGGGTCCCCGCCGTTGCCAATGCGGTTGCGTTTATGCCACAACAATCCGGGGCAACTGGAAAAATCAGTGTTCCGCATAAAATTAAAACCGGCCGGGGTCGCCGAAACAGGGAGGCAGAAATGTCAAAATCGAGAACACGAATCTGTGCTTTAATGTGCACAACAGCATTGTTTGCAACGGGGGCTGGTACAGCATTCGCACAAGATACAGCGGCGCAAGATGCGGCGGCACAGGATGCTGCAATCGGTGAAAATGTTATTGTGGTCACCGGTTCGCAGATCAAGGGCGCGAAAATTGACGATATTCTCCCGGTGACGGTGCTTGACGAGGAGGCAATTGAAACCACGGGCGCGGATTCCGGTGACGAGCTTTTCAGGGCCATCCCGCAAGCCGGCACGGTTGAGTTCAATGACCAGAGCAGCCAGTCGAATAGCCCCAATGCGGCGCGCGGTGACATCGCTTCGATCAATTTGCGCGGATTGGGAACGGGTAACACACTGCTTCTGATCAATGGTCGCCGGATGGTTCTGAACCCCGGCTTCCAGACCGAACTTTTTGTTCCGGTCGTATCGTCGGACACGAATGAAATCGCACCCGGCGCCGTCCGCCGTCTCGAAGTTTTACGGGACGGTGCATCTGCACTTTACGGCGCCGATGCCGTTGCCGGTGTGGTGAACACGATATTGAAGGACAATCTGGACGGCGGATTCTTGCGTGCGAACTATGCTGCATCCATGGGTACCAGCCTGTTTAACTCGAGCATTCGCGGCGGCTATGGTTTTGATTTCAACGAGGGCCGCAGCAACCTCACGCTTTATGGCTATTATTATCATGAAAACGGCGCACCGACGTCAATGCGCGACTATTCCTCGAGTAGCGATCTTCGACGATTTGTCGAAGGAACGGATTTCGAGGGCGATTCCAATTTTCACAACAGAACCTCGGACACACCATGGGCGACGTTTGATATCCAGGGATCGGGCGCAACATCCAGCAATATCTGGGCAGTGCGCGATGACGATTTCCACATCCAGCCGTGCAGTTTCTTGTCGGACGGAGACACGCGCTCTGTTAATCTTGGCGGCGGCCTTTGTGCGGATAACGGGTCCAGCGTGGATGCGGATCTTCGATATGATTCAAACACCGACCGGAGCCTGTATTCCGAAAAGGATCGCTACAATGTGTCTGCGCTCTTCAACCATGAATTGAGCGATGCCGTAGAATTTTATGCCGAAGGATCCTTTTATCGATCCAAGTCAACCCGTGTTCGGGAGCAGAGCGGACCACTGACTGCCGTGCCGCTGGGCGTGCTGTCATCGGCTTACTATAATCCTCTGGGCGCAACGACGCTGCTCGACGGGTCTCCCAATCCCAACCGGCTCGATGGCTTGGGTTCCGGGGTCAGCGATTCCGGCCGCGACCTCTTGCTCGAAAATTACCGCGTAATCGATGCTGGACCGCGCAATATCACGGTGACAAAAAACACCTATCGTGTGGTCGCAGGCTTGAAAGGTGATTTGTGGGGCTGGGATTTTGATACCGGTTTTCTCTATTCGCAAGCCAACACAACCGATCTGGCCCGCAACCGGATTTCCAGCAGCCTGCTTCAGGATGCAATCAACCGCAATGATGCAACAGCTTATAACCCGTTCAATGGAGGGTGCCTCGACAATGTGAATATTGGCGATTGCACGCCGAGCAACGATCAGGTTCTGGAAGATATTGCGATTGACGTGTTCCGCAAAGGCGAAACGACACTGGCTCTGGCCGATTTCAAGGTCTCGAGGCCCGATATCTTCGCCCTGCCAGGCGGTGATGTCGGCCTCGCTGGCGGCGTAGAGTTTCGTCGCGAGACGTTTCTGGATGATCGTGACTCCAGGCTGGATGGAACCATCACTTTCACCAACGCCGTTACCGGTGCGACTAACGGCAGTGATGTGGTAGGCAGCAGCCCGACGCCGGATACCAGCGGTAATCGTGAAGTATATTCCGCGTTTGTTGAAACTTTCGTGCCCTTGATTTCGGAGGACATGGAAATTCCGCTGGTCCATTCGTTGAACCTGCAGTTGGCCGGGCGCTTCGAAAGCTTCTCGGATACCAGCAGCACATTTGTTCCCAGAGCGGCCGCTTCTTGGACACCGTTTTCGGGTCTCATCCTGCGCGGTGCATGGTCGCGAGGATTCCGGGCACCAAATCTGATTCAGGTCAATGATACAGGCACGACCCGTTCGAATTCCGAACGGCCAGCCGTCGAATGCGTCGCCGAGCTGATCAAGGGCATTGAAACAGATGCAGGCGATTGCGGTACAAGATCGATTGTCGATTATCGGACGGGTAATGATCTCGAACCGGAAAAGAGTCAGAGCATCAACTTCGGCGTCGTCGTTGCACCGGGATTCATTCCCGGGCTGACACTGACGGCTGACTATTGGCGCGTGAAACAGACTGGCATTGTCGGTATTTTTGGCGCTCAAAATGCCTTGTATCTGGACTTGGTGGAGCGCCTGCAAGGCCGGAGCAATCCGAATGTTGTCCGCGCCGATCCGGATGCAGACCAGCTCGATCTTTACGCCGGAACCGGCATCCTGCCAGCTGGTGATGTCATCGAGATTTTGAATCCCTATCGAAATCTGGACTCCCGGATAAGCAAAGGCTTCGATTTTGGCCTTTTCTATACTGTTCCGGATTTTGGCATCGGCAAATTCAAGCTTACCCTGAATGCCGCGCGCCTGAAGAGTATTTACCAAACGCCCGGTGCGGACGGACTTCCGCTGCTGACGGACCTGCCCGATCTGCTGGCTGCGATACCGCAAGTTTCTGCAGGCAGTATTGCAACGTTGCGGCCGGAAGGCTTTGGCGAGCAACTCGAACTGGATGGTCGACCGAAATGGCGACTTAGCGGATCGGTGAACTGGCGCTCCGGTCCAGTCGCGGTCAACCTGTTCGGCCGGTATGTTGGCAAGATATTTGATGTTGGTGCAGTGCAAAATGATACCGGCGCATTTTACCGTGTGGATGACTGGTTCACCATGAATGCCTCAATCAGCTATACCATCAACAACAACACCGGACTGGATGGAACGCGGCTAAAATTCGGGTTCAACAATATCTTCAATGCAGAACCGCCGCTGTCGGATGAGCTGTTCGGTTTCGATGGTGCTTTGCACAGCGCAAGGGGTCGTCAGTTCCGATTCGAGATCCAGAAGAAATTCTGATCAATGTATAAGGTAGCTGAAACAATGCCGGATCGCATTTTCCGTACCGATCTGAAGGCATTTTCGATTGGTATGCTGGTACTAGCTTTAGCTGCTTTTATGCCGGCTCCCGCGCATGCCGCGGGAGCCGGTGACAATATCCGTTGTGAAACGGAAAATGTCATGCTGGATACGGCTTTCCCGTCCGGCAATGTGGCGTCCTGCAAGCCATCGGGATCGAAACGGATCAATGTCACGCTGGCGCCCGAAGATAAGCCACCGATCAACTGCAGCGCCTGGTATGCGTTTCGTCTGACGCCTCGCACGCCTGGCAAAATCACGCTGATTTTGAACTATGAAGCCTGCGGACATCGCTATTGGCCAAAGACCAGTTCGGACGGGGTGAACTGGGACTATCTGCCGAAGAAATTTGTCAAAGTCGAAGAGGTCGACGGCCTGAAACGGGCGCGGATTACCGTCAAGCTCAAGAATGTTCCACTATTTGTCTCCGCACAGGAAATTTTGCCACCGTCGGTCTATAATGCATGGCTCGGCCAGACGGCAAAATCTCCCGCTGCCGAAAGCTGGCTGCTCGGCAAATCTGCGGAAGGCCGGGATATTCCCGGGCTTACCATCCGGAAAAATGGGACGAAACCACAGGAGCAAGTCGTGTTGGTTGGCCGCCAGCATCCTCCCGAAGTGACGGGCGCGCTGGCGATGCTGCCATTTGTTGAAACGCTGCTTGCAGATACTCCGCTTGCAAAGCGCTATCGCGAGAGATTTGAAACAATTGTTGTTCCTATGCTCAACCCCGATGGAGTCGTTCGCGGCCATTGGCGCCATAGCACGGGGCACATCGACCTCAATCGCGACTGGGGCCCGTTTACGCAGCCGGAAACAAAGCTGATGAAAGAGTTGCTGGATGGTATTGAAAAGGCCCCGGACAAGAATCTGCGCCTGTTTGTCGATTTCCATTCCACCAAACATGATATTTTCTACACCATCCCGGATAGCTACCAGACAACGCCTCCATTGTTCTTGAAGAACTGGCTGGGTTTGCTGGAGCAGCGTTTGCCGGATTATCAGATTGATCGGGATGCCGGTCACAATCTGGGGCAGCCGAATTCCAAAAACTATGTCCACAAGACATATGGTGTGCCAACAATGACCTATGAAATGGGCGACGAAACAGACCGTCGGCTGGTTCGCAAAATTGCCATAGCGGCAGCGACTACGATGATGGAAACACTACTCGGAACCGAAGCGCCCCGATGAAAGCGCATAAAAGTTTGGCATTTTTGATCGCTTCATTTGCGCCTCTGTCGCTGATCGCCTGCCAGACGTCCGCCGAACAGCCGAACCGCATCGCGGCAGATTATCTGATCGAAAATGGCGTGGTGTACGATGGCAGCGGAGCCGCACCCCGGGTCGCTGATATAGCGGTAAGATTTGACCGGATCGTCTTCATCGGCGACGCGACCGACGATCAGTTCGCCGAGGCCAAAAGAATCGACGCATCCGGCTTGGTCGTGGCTCCAGGATTTATCGACCCGCACACCCATGCGGATGACCAGCTGACCTCCGGCGATCCTGAGCAACGCCAGAACAAGGCGTTCGCGTTTCAGGGGGTGACGACCGTTCTGGTCGGAAACGACGGCTTTGGCAGCACCGAAATATCGAGGATGGCAACTCAAGCGCGGCACGATGCTATCGGGACCAATGTCGCTTATCTGGCCGGTTTCGGATATATTCGCAAAAGCGTGATCGGCGATGATGATCGTGCTCCGACGAAAGCGGAGTCATCGCGGATGGGAAAAATGATGACTCAGGCGATGTGCGAGGGCGCGGTTGGCCTCTCCGCCGGGCTATATTACACACCGCAAAATTTTGCCAGGACCGCGGAAGTTGTCGAACTGGCCAAGATTGCCGGTGAAAAGGGCGGCTATTACGACACCCATTTGCGCGATGAAAGCAGCTATAATATTGGTCTGATCGGGGCGGTGAACGAGGCGATCGATATTGGCACGCAGTCCGGAACTGCTGTCCATATTTCCCACATCAAGGCTCTGGGCCCTGCGGTCTGGGGGCAGAGCAGCCAGATAATCGCGCTGATCAACTCGGCGCGAGAAAAGGGCCAGGAAATTACCGCCGATCAATATCCCTGGGCCGCTTCGGGCACGCGAATAAGCAACGCACTGGTCCCGAGATGGGCGCTGGACGGAGGTCTGGCGGGCCTGCGCGAACGTCTGGGAAATGCTGGCACAATTGACCGGATCAAAAGCGAAATGGCCGCCAATCTGGAGCGTCGGGGCGGAGCGGATAAATTGCTCATAACCGGTGGATTGGGCGATACTGAAATCGAGATTGGTCAAACGCTGGCGGACCTTGCCGCCCGAAGCAGAAGCGATCCTCTGGATGTTGCTATCGATATACTGAAAACCGGTGATGCGCGTGTCGCCTCGTTCAACATGAATGCGGATGATATAACAGCCTTTGCCCAGCAGGATTGGGTGGTTACAGGCTCGGACGGCAGCACCGGGCATCCGCGCAAATATGCGAGTTTTCCGAAGGCCTATCGGGATTTTGTGGTGGACGGGAAATTATTGTCCCTCTCCCGGTTCATTCGGAGGAGCAGCGGACAGACGGCTGACATTGTCGGTTTGAAAGATCGCGGCTATCTCAGGGCCGGGATGGCGGCAGACATTGTAGTTTTTGATTCGGAATCATTTGCACCAAGGGCGACTTACGAACAGCCACGGCTGTTGTCGACCGGCGTGCGTTATCTGTTTGTCAACGGCCAACCCGTGATATCCGGTGGACAATCAACCGGTGCTTTGCCCGGAAGACCCCTGCTTAAGGAAACTCAATGTTGAAATTCTGGTTCAAAATCCCGCTGTGGCAGCGTGTCGTCGGAGCGCTTGTGCTGGGCATAGCCGTGGGGTTGTTCTGGGGGCCGGGGGCTGAGAGCATCAAATGGATCGGCGATCTGTTCATCCGGGCGATCAAGATGCTGATCGTGCCGCTGATTTTTTTCTCGCTGGTGTCCGGTATTGCGGCACTGGGGGATTTGAAAAAGCTCGGTAATGTCGGTGGCAAGGCGCTGCTGCTCTTTGTCACAACCGCGATAATTTCGGTTTCGCTCGGCCTTACCATGGGTACGATTTTTCAGCCTGGTATAGGGCTGGACATAAGTCTGCCAGTTGGCGTTGATATTCCTCAGCCCGCTGCCACCTCGCCAACAGACATGATCCTGGCGCTGATCCCGGAAAATCCGGTAATGTCGATGGCAGAGGGGCAAATATTGCCACTCATCATTTTTGCCATGCTTTTTGGCATCGCCCTGCTGATGGCGGGCAAGGATGCCGCTCCGATCATTCGTGGCGTCGATGCCGGGTCTGTCGTCATGCAGAAAATGACCATGCTGGTCATGGAACTGACGCCTTTTGGCGTGTTCGCGCTGATGGCCTGGGTCGCCGGAACATTCGGTTTCGAGGCTTTGCTGCCACTCGCGAAAATGGTGGCACTCAACTATGCTGGCTGTTTCATCATCATTCTTGTCGTCTATCCGGTCATATTGAAGACAATCGCCAAGCTTCCCGTCATCGATTTCTTTCGCGGTATTGTCGATGCGCAGGCGGTCGCCTTTTCAACAGCTTCATCGAACGCGGCTCTGCCGGTCACGTTGCGCTGTGTGCAGCGCAATCTTGGCGTGTCCAAAAGTGTGGCCAGTTTTACCGTGGCCTTGGGCGCGACCATCAACATGAACGGCACCGCCATGTATCTGGGTCTGGTGGCGCTATTTGGCGCGCAGATCTACGGCATTGACCTGACCTGGACATCCTATCTGCTCATTGGACTGACCGCGACATTGGGATCGGTCGGGGCTGCCGGCATACCGGGTTCCGGGCTGGTGATGATGAGCCTCGTGCTCAGTTCGATAGGCGTGCCGCTTGAAACCATTGCCTTCGTTGCCGGCATTAATCATATCATGGATATGATGCGTACAATGACTAATGTTACCGGAGATGCGACAGTGGCTGTTGCGGTTGGCCGGATGGCGGGCGAGATTGACGTCGAGGAATATATTTCCGCAGACGATGTGTAACGTCCCCGTCAGTTTGTAAAAAGCAGTTCGGCCAGTTGTTCGCCCGATCCCATGGCCAGCGTCCAGCCGAGCATCCCGTGGCCGGCATTGATCGCTAATGTGTCGCTTGGCCGGGATATGATCGGCAGCGAATTGGGGGTCATCGGGCGAAGCCCCGCCCAATGGTTCCGTGTCATACTATAATCTGCGGCGTCGGGCAGGGACGCCTGGGCAGATTCGATCAAATTGGCCATTCTTTCGGGTCTGACGATGGGACTGTGATCGCCCAGATCGGCCAGTCCGGCGATCAGCATTTCGTCTCCGATGCGCGTAAAGACCAGTTTTCTCGCCACATCGGTGATGCTGACCTCGGGACTGGCTGCGGTTGCCGGAGCAATGAAGGAATATCCCTTCATCGGGTAAATGGGTATATATATGTTTGTTTTGCGCAACAGATGTCCTGCTGCAGCACCCGAACAGACAATTGCTATATCGGCTCTCAGCTCCTCACCGGTATCCAATGTCACTGAAGCAGAACCACTATCCGACCCAAGCGAGCTTACCGAAGCATTAAACCGGAACGACGTGCCATATTCGCGACTGATGAGATCGCCCAATTTCTCGGCGAACTGGGGAGCGTTTCCCGTCTCCTCTGTCGGAGCGTAGATCACGCCAACAAGGGGGCTGGCAACCGTATTCAGAGCGGGTTCGATTTCTTTCGCTACATCCGGACTCAGTGCCATCTGGCGCTCTTGATTCCTGACTTTCATCTCCATGATCTCGCGGCCACGGGCGAAGGATTTTTCGTTGCCGAAAAGCAGCATCTTGCCAGCGGTCCGGCGACCAAACTCGATTTCATGCTCCGCCAGCAGGTCTGCCATTGCGTCGCGCGATCTGCGGGCGAGCTCCAGGCCTTTCAGGCTGTTTTTGCGAAATTTCCGTTCGGTACAATTGCTCAGAAATTGCAATTTCCATCGTATTGATGCGAGATCGAGCGTCGGGTATATCTTGAATGCCGGGTCACCACCCAGCGCCAGACGCGGAATCTTGCCGAGCAAATCCCCGCTCGCCAAAGCATCGGTATAGCCATAGCTCAACTGCCGCCCGTTGCCGAAGGATGCTCCCATGGCGGGTCCGGGCATAGCGTCGAGAACCGTTACGGCCACCCCGCGCCGCGCCAGTGCATAGGCACTCGCTATGCCGACAACGCCGGCTCCAATGATTAAGGCTGTGCGGGGTTTGCTCAATTACTTTTCCAATGATTAGAGCAGCTACTCTGTCTATATTGCTGCCGATCATCCAATATCGTTCGACAGGTCTGGCATAGCCTTTGGCTATGCGCCTTAGAACGATGAGCATGTTGGATGTCTTTCCCGTTTCGGTTATCAGATTCCCGACGTCGCCTGGCTAGAAAGGCACGCATATCGGGAAAGCGAGGGTCATCATGAGTTTTGGAAAGCCGGTGCAGGCTGCGAGTCTGCATAAGTTCAGCCATATTACTAAAAACTGCTATTTTGTGGTGATCGGGTTTCTGGCCTGCTTTCTCGCTTATACGCCGCTGATCGCAAATCAGCCTGATATGGTTATGATCGAAGGGATAGCGGTCGCGGATGAGGGAGAGCTTCCAGTCGAGGATTTGACGGTTTCGATAAACGGTCAAAAATTCACGGTACAAATAGACGGCCGTTATGCAGCGCGCGTCGCGCAGGCGGATATCTACCAGCTTCGTTTTGATAGCCCCTCGCTCTTCACCGGCATCTATTCATTTGCCCAGACCGAACTGCAGCGGTCGGAGAACGGCCACTATATCGTGCCACAAACCGAACTTGTTGCGCGCAAGCCCGGCCGCGTAGAACTTATCTTTGCCGGCGATGTGATGATGGGCCGGCGATACGAGAAGCCCCGCTTCCGGTCATCGCCCCTGATACGCCCGACAAGCCGGGCCAGTGATATGGAGGCGTTGCTGGCACCCATGGCTCCCTATTTGCGCGCATCGGATTTCGCTGCGGTAAATCTGGAAACGGTCCTGTCGGCAAACAAGCCGCCGGAGAGAGCTCCGAAGTCGATCACATTCTACAGCCATCCCGATGCTGCCGTAGCCCTGAAAAGTGCCGGGATCGACTATGTGACCTTGGGGAATAATCATATTTATGACTATCTTGATACCGGCATGGAATCGACAACGGACGCGCTCGACGCAGCGGGGCTGTTCTATTCTGGTGCGGGGCACCGGGCAAAAGATGCGCTGAAAGCAACACGTGTCGACATTGGTGGACAAAAATATTCGATGCTCGGTTTCGTCGGGTGGGCGGGGAATGTCTCACCCAATCAGGTTGCTGGACACGACAAGGGAGGGGCTGCGCACGGAAGCGCTGGCAATATCGGTCGGGCAGTGAAGCGCGAAGCGGCTGATGACCGGATCACGGTGGTACAATATCACGGCAGCCGCGAATATAGCGATGCGCCGACGGAAATAACGCAATCCCGCTTGAAGACTGCCGTCGATACCGGCGCCGATCTGGTAGTCGGCCATCATCCGCATGTCACCCACGGGCTGGAACTCTATCGCGGCAAATTGATTGCTTATTCGCTCGGGAATTTCATATTCGATCAATATTTTTTCGAGGCACAGCTCGCCTATGTGCTCAAGGTATGGATGGACGGAGACCAATTTTACCGGGCGGAAGCTATTCCGGTGCAATTGCTTGACTATCGGCCGGTACCGGCCGTTGCCAATATGCGCGAAGGCGTGTTGCGCAGGCTGTTCGGTCAATCCCGGGCGTTGGGAACAAATATGTCAATGTCCGGCGGTCACGCTGTTATAAAGAATCCGGATACGGTCCCGACCATCTCGACGGTGACCTGTTCTGTCCCGGAAAAGGGCGTGGGCGGCTTGCGGCGCCTGTCATTCAATCTTGAACGCGGCCCGGAAGCGTGCGTCAAACAGCCTAACGAAAACCGGATTTCGGGACAGGATATCTGGCATCGCGGAGATTTTGAATCCGGTCGATATGTTGGTGCAATCGACCAGAGCTGGGAGGTCGGAAATGCTAACGTCTCCGTGTCGGAAAACAGCCGGTCGGGGCGTTATGCTTTGGCAGTTCGACAGACGTCGACCAAAGGCAGCGTCACGATAGCGCCACGAACTTTCCTGAGGGTGTTGAACGGTTCTGGATATTCCGTTGCCGGGTGGATCAGAGCCGAGAATCCCGTGCAACTTTCGGTATCTCTGCAATCGAGACCGTCAGGCGTTGGCCGATTCCAGGCTTTGAAGGAAGCCGACCAGAAGTCTTTGGGATCCGTAGCGATACAGGCGGGGAGGTGGCAGCATTTCCGCTTTGATTTCAAACCGCTCCGTTCCAAAAAGGGCAAAACGCTGCCGATGCGCCCGATCTTGCAAATGACCGGGTCTGGCGGCGGCAATATTCTCTTTGATGATTTCGCTGTGATAGAACAGTCCGGATCCGACAAAAGCCACAGCGCAGCCGATCCTCTGCGCCGGAATTTCTGGATAGAGGGCCAAGTGCGCTGAAAGCGGTAAGGCTCATGAACGATGCCAAACCACCGGCGCCGCTTGCCGCAATCATTGCACGGGATCAGGGCATCAATTTCGCAAAAGGCTCAATTTGAAACGAAGCAGCCCACCGAGGTGAATTGTCGGAAGCTACGGCCTCCGGTGACGTTTACGCGCCCCGACACAACCCATGCATGGGCCTTCAGCTCTCCCAGATCTTCTGGCTGCTTGCTGCGGGTCACGCCGAAGAATAGCGCATAAGGAATATCGTAAAAGCCCAATATCAGCCGCGCGGTGATGGCTTGCGGAAAGCAATTGGCTTTCCATGGCGAATATTTGGCCGCAACCGCAATCGCGCTGCTGATGGCCCGTGCACGCATCTGCTGATCGGCTGTGGTCAGAGGTGTGCGGGGGGCAAGACCGTCGTGCATGCCCAGCCAATGGGCAAAACGCTTGAACGTCACGGTGAGAATGACAAAGCGGCTTAGGCCCAGAAGGAACCACGCGGGGATAAGCCAGAGATAGAATAGCGGCGGCATCTGTGTTGCCGTCACAAATTTTCGTTTCATGGTCTTGATCATGACGGACGCAAGAGCGTGGAGATTCCGTCCATTTTGCTATCCTGCCAATTGCACCAGATTGCGTTCGCGTAAATCCGTCAGCAATTCCATGACGTCGCTCTGGCAAGCTACAAGGTCGATATCAAAATTTTCGGTCACATGATTACACAGTGTCGTGATGCTGACAGGATTTTCCATGGCTTCCCACAGATCGGAACCGACTGCGTTCAATCCGTAATAGGCGCTGTTTTCGATGCTCATCATGACCATTTCGCCATCCATGTCGGCGGATACCATTTCAGGGTTTCTCTGGACGATGCTGTCGAGGTTTAACGAGCTCATTAAAAAGTCTCACATTATTAGATCTGCCACAGCATTATCAAAGGGAAGTCTGGCTGGCAAATGATACGAGCGGGGCAGGGAAATGAGGCGCATGGCTATGCTAAAAGCGCTGGCATGGAGTCCGATATCGCCGTAGTTGTTGCGATGAACCTATCAACAAAGGTGTGATCAGATACATGTTTGCCGGACTGCTATGTTTTGAAAATTCGCCGCCGGTCGAAGCATGGGTTACACCGGAAGTCTGGATATCTTCACTTTATCCCCGGTATAAACCGGATGTGAGCGGTTACCAGCGCGATGACCATGGCTTGTTGGTAGAAGCGGATATTTTCAATACGCCGTCATCCCGTCATATAACATCGGTGCCATTGGTTGCAGGCGGGCTCCGCGTCGCTTTCTGGGGACGGCTGGACAATCGCGAAGAACTCGCGGCAAGACTTGTCCCGGACCGGCCACTGGATGAAACGCCCGATGCCGATCTCGTCCTCGCGGGATGGCGTGAGTGGGGAGAGAGCCTGCCAGAAAAGCTGGTCGGTGATTTTGCACTGGCAATTATCGATAGCGAGAAGCAGAGCGCCTTTCTGGCCCGCGATCCGATAGGGATAAAACCACTTTATTATTGGCCGCACGCACAAGGCCTTGTCTTCGCGTCTACTCCGGCGGCGCTGCTCAAGCTGAAAAATGCACGACCAACGCCCGATGCTCGCTGGATCGCGCGCTATATAATCGGTCAATCAAAGAGCCATGACCGAACCGCCTATCAGGAAATCATGAAATTGCCGGGCGGACATTCGCTGAGCATCGCCGATGGCAAGCATATATTGCGGCGCTATCATCAATGGAGCGATGATGCTCCAGATATCTTCACCCGCGACCCCACACGTGTAGAGGCTTATCGCGAGGTTCTGGAAGAGGTGATGCGCTCCCAGATGATCAGCGACTATACGCTCGGAACAGAGAATAGCGGCGGTATCGATTCCGCCACCATCACCGCATATCTAGGAAAATTCCTCGGCGTGCCGGGCGACCGGTTGCACAGTTTCGGCTTTGCGCTTTCGGAACAGGAACCTGCCTATATTCTGGAAACCAGCCAAGCCGCATCGATCACCCATAATCATATCAATACCTCGCATTATGGTGACCCGGATTATGCGGACAAGCAGATGAAGGAGGATCTTGAAATCCTTGGTTATCCGGAAGAGCATGGTAACGCCACCGGACACCGGCCTTTCTACGATCAATGTCAAACGTACGGCATCAGGACGTTGTTCTCCGGATATGGTGGCGATGAAGTGGTCACCAATTATGCCAACCATATTCAGCGGGAGCTGGTCGACAAGGGAGCCTATAAAGCTGCGATAGATTTGATGCCGGGCAAACTGCCAATGCAGATAATGCGCTTGATCAGGCGGATCTATGCTGAACGGAAAAATGCCGGATATAATGCCAACTTCCTTGCTGTCTGGAAAGAAAGATGGCGGGAACAGCCGCTACGTGAAGAGATTGTTGTCCGCTATGATCTGGAACAGGAATATATGGAAACCGCCCGCTATGATGGGGTTCATCGCAGGCATAATGACTGGATCATCACCGGATTGATGCAAATGGCCTATGTGCCGACACGGCTCGAGAATTGTACGTTGATGGCTGCATCCTACGGTATCGACTATCGCTGGCCGCTATGGGACAAACGGCTGGTACAGCAATATTTGTCAACGCCGGTTATCGAACGCGCGGGCCCGAACAAGATAGGCCGATATTTGCATCGCCGGGCAATCACAGGCACGGTCCCCGACCGGGTGGCATGGAAAGAATCAAAATATATGGGGGAGCGACAAACCCCCATGGCCGGCAATGTCGATGATCTTGCGAATCAAATGAGACAGTTGGACGCGGATCTTCATCCGCTGCTGGCCGACATGATTGACCGCGATAAATGGCGTGCGAAAATCGAGCGGCTTGAGGCCAGCGATTTTAATCCGGTTCTTGATACGCAGGCAAGGCGGCAGGCGAGGTCTGTGAAATGGCTCAATGTCTGGCTCCACGGTCTCGCGATTGCGTAGCAAGGGGGCAAAATCGCTTAAAGCGCTCGACCGGGAGCTTTGGCGGCGCAAAATCCCGCATGGGATGATCAGCTGGCGCTATCTATCGACGAATAACCCGCAGACAGCGGCGCACAGGCAGATGTTCTGGAATGCAATGTCCGGCGTGCCAAAGCCGCTCTACATGGCGCTTGAAACGATATTGTGGCTAAAATGGGTCGGGCTCTACGGCTGGCTGGCCCTGTTCCGGACGCTGCGCCTATATGGTGACACGCTACGCGACAAACGCGGCATTTCAAGATCACGCCAGTTTTACCGGCTCGTGCGCATCAGTATTGGGACGTGCATGCCGCCCCGTGATGCCTATCTCTTCGGGCTTGTGGAACATCCCGAGCGCATCTGGAGCTATGTCAGTGACAGCCATATCGCCGCATTTCACAAATGGCGAAATAGTCGCCAGGCCATATCGCCGGAAATAACTTCCCGGCTAGCCAACAAAGCTGCCACCACGGATTTATTGCTGTCACGCGGGATCCCGATGGCACCGATATGGGCAACGGCCGCCACCGCCGGGGATTTTGTTTTTCTTGATGCTCTGAGAAAACATCAACACCTGTTTTGTAAAAGCAGGTCGGGTAATCGCGGACTCGGGGCGTTTGAATGCTGGCAAAGAGGGCAATCCATAGAAGGACGGATGTTCGAGGGCGATGCGCTGCCCGATCAAGATGCGGTGATAGGGGCGTGGGAAGCATTGTTGCAGCGCGACCATGCTCTGGTGCAGCCGGCATTGCAAAACCATCCGCAGCTTGCGCCTTTGGTGCCGGATGGGCGTGCGATCACGGTAAGATGTATTACGCGTCGATGCGAGCATGGTATCGCCATATTATGTGCGACACTGGAAATTCCTGCCGAACGCAAGCCTTCGGACAAGCGCGAAGCCTATATTATCTTGTCCGTCGACGCCGAAAGCGGAACGATCCAGCCGATATCCGGCAGTGCATTCCCGCTTGCAGAAACTCGGCGGCGCCAAAAGGAAATGTTCGCAGACCTTGATGACCAACTGCCACTGCCTGATTGGCAAGCCCTAATTCAGCACAGCCTTTCCGCGCATGAGCAATTTTCAGATTTCTGGGCGATCGCATGGGATTGGGTGCTGACTCCAAGCGGGCCGATTTTGCTGGAGGGAAATAACGGCTTTGGTGCCAGCCTGCCGCAAATCTTGACGGGCGGGTTTCTGGAGGAGCTTTAGAGCAAGAGATCGATTGGACTGTTTGTCGACTGCTCTCCGTTTCCGGTTTTTTGCCCTGTCAGCGAAAAACCCAAGACATTATATCAGGGTGCCAAAGCTCTAATAAGGGTTGTTGTGCTCATCGAGATAGTTGAAGCGTCGCATCACGGTCCCATGATCGGCGATGATTTTGGCGACCTGTTCCTCGTTCAATTCATCACGCCAGCCGCCGCTCTTACCTTGCCGGAAGAAGCTCGGTGTATTCGACGGCTTTTCCTTGAACCCGCCCGATTTTTCCTGCTGCTGCAAGCGATCGAAGCGGCTGAAATGGAGCGCTTTCTGAACCCGCGGCTGGTCATCGGGAAGCTCCAGAAAACGCGCCGCCCGGGTGAATGTGGCCAAACTGTCGCCCAGCATATCTTCATAGCGAAGAATCTCCAGATGAAGGTCCGGAGCGTCAACCCAACTCAGCACATGATCGGACCAGCTTAGCAATTTTTGCCGCACCTGATTGTTGAGTTTCTTTTCGGATTTCACAAAAGCCATTTCCGGCGTCGCCATCCGCACAATCGCCTGATCGACGCTGCATTGCAGATGATTGGCAAAGGAAGATGCTACATCAAGCGGATTGCGTACAAAATAGACCGCGCCGCGCGTCGCCCTGATGCTCACCAGCGGGTCCCCGGACGGCAGGAATGTATAGGCATCATGGATTTTGTGATATTCCAGATCGGGCGTCTTCAGGCTCCAGTCGTAAACCGCTGGCCGCAATGCATCAATATCATCATGTCGCATGTCGGCAGTATCAAAGCCCAGAACTTCATCCAGCCAGCCTCGGCCACTGGCAATCGATCCGGTGTGCAGCTCGTTTATATCAACCGGAGCATCGCCGTCCTGCTTCAGGTTCTGCAGGAACGTGCGGAACCATGTGTTTCCGGATTTGGGATAGGAGGCAAGCCAGTAAATCGCACCCACGTCTAGATGCTTTCGGATAGGTCAGCTAGGATATGGTCGACCAGTTGATCGACTTCAAAACCCAATCGCGGACGTACAACACGGGTTATCGGGGTTTGTCCGGCCAGCTTTCCGCATAGATTGAGGTGATCGGGTCGCAAATCCATACTGTCGAGAAACTTCTGGCGATAGGTATTTGCATGGAGAGCAGGAAATTTTTGCAGGCCTTTGATGGGGGTCGAGGAAAAACCGTTTTCATCATCATCGCTGCGCAAAATGTAGATATGCTTGACTGGCAACGGCTTGGATACGAAATTATCGGTGATCGGCAGGTTGAATTTTTCCATATCCGGGCGGATCTTGGTGAGGGCACTCGTGTCAATTTCCAACTTATCCGCCGCATCCTGCCATAGCTTGATGCGTGGAAAGCCAGGGATGGCAAGGCAGTTATCGTCAATCGGCACTACATCATCGGCCAGTAACTTGTAGCCTCGCTGCATGAATGCGGCGGCGAGCGTTGATTTTCCTGCGCCCGACTGGCCGACACAAATGATACAGCCATCCCCGATCTGAACGGCATTGCCGTGCAGCACCAGATAGCCGCGCTGGAACAGCAATGCACCCAGCGCCGAGCCGAGCATGAATACCCGTACGCTATCTTCGTCAATGCCTGGAGCCGGATCAAAAACGATGCTGTTGCCATTGCTTACCAGGAAGCGGGCAACATCGGGTACGTGCAATTGCAAATCGGTGGGCTTTGCCCACAGAAAAGGACCGATTTGTTCCGCACCTTCTAGGCCATCCGGGTTCACCGCGCTTTGTGTGATGCGCGCATCGACCGTTTTCGGTCTGTCGGGCGAGGCGACCATTTCGGACAATGCCATTTCACTTTCGATGGCCAGATCATAGCAATTGTAAAAATAGTTCATCAACACCTATATCTTCATGCCATCTAGTGTAAAAATACCGTCTCCAACTAACGGTCCCTAAAGACATACCCCGAGCAATCAAGCCCGCACGTCTTTATTAAGACAGGATCGTTGTTATCGGAACAGATGTTTTAAATCCCTCCTAACGGCCGCACCCGAATGCGAGGCTTTGCCCCGGCCATATAATAAGTTCCCGAGCGCGAAGGCCAAATGCATATGCTCCAATATCGGTCAGACGAGTGGCAGACTATTCTGCAACCGGTTCATCATCAGTAAATTAATGAGAATCACTTGCAATAGCAATAAGAAGCTGTAATTGGCCTGTCGTCGATGCGAATGATTCGCATGAGTAACAGCAGGGGGCAAGAGTGGCCAAAAGACCTATGGGGCGTGTTATAAAATCCGTGGCGATTGCAGCGTCGCTGGTGACTGCAGGTGCGGCCGCTGCTTCACCCGTGTCGACCATTCCCGTCGAACTCAGTGTCGGTGGCATGTTCGCCCAGGCGGACTGGATCGTAAAGATCGTCATCATCGGCCTGATCGTCGCGTCGCTGGTGAGCTGGACCATATTCATCGCCAAGCTTTCGGAGCTGCGCAAGGCGATGGCCGCTGAACGGCTGGTCCATGATGAGGTCGCCAAGCTGCGCTCGCTTGATGACGCTGACCGCGATCCGGTGCTGTCGAAAACCGCGCTGGTGCAAGAGGCTTCTGCCGAACTCGCGCTGTCCGCCGATGCCCTGCAGGACGGCGACGGCATCAAGGAGCGGATTGTTTCCCGCTTCGAACGATATGAAGCCGCTCTGTCGCGCAAAATGACGCGCGGCGTCAATATATTGGCGACTATCGGTGCGACGGCTCCGTTTGTCGGGCTGTTCGGCACGGTCTGGGGCATCATGAACAGCTTCATCGGCATTGCCGAGAAGCAGACCACCAACCTGGCCGTTGTCGCGCCCGGCATCGCAGAAGCCCTGCTTGCCACGGCGCTGGGCCTGGTCGCCGCCATTCCCGCAGTCGTTATGTACAACCATTTCTCCCGCCAGATTTCGGCCTATCGCGCGCTAGTTTCGGACACGGCTGCGGCAATCCTGCGACTGGTATCCCGTGACCTAAGCCGCGGCACCGTGAAGATCGAAAAGGATTGAAACGATGTCGATCCGGCTCAACGACAATAGCGATGACCTTCCGGTAAATCACGACATCAACGTCACTCCCTTCATCGACGTGATGTTGGTGTTGCTGATCATTTTCATGGTCGCGGCACCGCTGGCTACGGTCGACGTGAAAGTTGATCTGCCGGTATCTACGGCCAATGCTGCGCCGAAACCCGACAAGCCGGTGTTTCTGTCTATCCAGGCCGACGGCAATCTACTCGTGAACGAGACGCCGGTATCCGAAGCCGGTCTCGGAGCCGCGATCGAAGCGGCGACCCAATCCGACAGGGAGCAACGCATCTTTCTGCGTGCCGATAAGACGATCACTTATGACACCATCATGGGCGCGATGAATTCGCTGCGCTCTGCCGGCTATCTGCACGTCGCTCTGGTGGGCGCGGAATCCGGTGTGGCAAAATGAATGAGGCGATGCTCAGTTCCGACGAAAAACGTCGCTGGGTTATCGCCGCAGCCATTGCTGTGGCAGCACATGGCTTTGTTGGCCTGGCTGCGATGGCATGGAAGGCTCCGCACGATCGCCTCATCCCTGAGCCGGTGGTTCTTGTAGAGCTTCCCCCTGCGAGTGCGAGCGAGGCCATGTCTGAGCCGACGCCCGCATCGCAGCCGGAATATATCCCGCCGCAACAGGCGCTGCCGTTCGAGGTTCCGACCGTTCGTGCGCCCTTGCCGGATGATGCAGTCATATTACCGCCAGAGCTCAAACAGCCTCCGTCGCCGGCAATGCCGGTCCAGCAGGCCGAGGTTACGCCCGTCGCGGTGGCGACTCCTGCCCGTAGCGAGGCGCCGCCCGTCGCTGCCGCCAGATCTGCGCCAAGCAGCACTTCCGGTAACAGCCCCAAAGCCAAGAAAGAACGGGCCAATTATTACGCGATGGTCAGCGCGCATCTGAACCAGCGCAAAAAATATCCCACTGAAGCCCGCAAGGCGCGCGAGCAAGGCGTGGTCAAAGTCCGGTTCACGGTGGATCGCAGCGGCAATATTTCGAACGTGTCGATCACCGGATCCAGCGGACACGTCATTCTTGACCAGGCCACTCTGGCGCTGATGCAGCGCGTCGCGCCTTTGCCGGCCATGCCAGCATCCATGGAGCGAGACAAAGTCACGATCTCGCTGCCCATTGATTATTCACTCAGAACTCGTTGAAAAAAGGAAACTTCACGATGAACAAAAACATGTCGCAAATGCAAAGACCAGCCAGTCTGCGCCGTGCCAGTTTCGGCAAACGCAGTGCAGTCGTAGCGTTGGGCCTTACCACGGCGCTCTCCACTGCCCCTGCCTTCGCACAAGATGCAGAGCCTGAAGAGGTAGAGCTGGAAACGCTCCAGATCGAAGATAATGCTGCTGATGTGAACCCCTATACGCAGAAAGGCGCTCCCTATAAGGCGCGCATTTCCGGTGACCTTCGCCGCGTGAAGCCATTGTCGGAAACGCCGGCGACGATAACCGTCCTGACCGAAAGCCAGCTCGACGAGCAGGGCGCAACCAACCTGCGTGATATTCTCGACAACCAGCCCGGCGTAACCGTCGGTACCGGTGAAAACGGCAATGCTTTCGGCGACCGTTATATCATTCGCGGCCATGAAGCGCGCAGCGACGTGTTTGTCGACGGTCTGCGTGATCCCGGCATGACGACCCGTGAAACCTTTGCGGTGGAACAGATTGAAATCACCAAGGGCCCAAGTTCTTCTTTCGCTGGCCGCGGTTCGACCGGCGGCGCGGTGAACTCGATCACCAAACAGGCCAGCACCGATTATAATTTCAACCGCATCGATCTGGGCATCGGCACTGACGATTTTTACCGTGTCACACTCGACAGCAACTGGGCGCTGAACGACGACATCGCGCTCCGTGCCAACCTGCTTTACGGTTATGACGAAGCACCGAACCGCAATTTCTCGGATCGCGAGCGTATTGGTGCGGCGATCTCCGGCAGCTTCCGACTGAACGACACGGTTCGTGTCCTGCTCGACTATTATCATCTGGAGGCCGACGATACACCGGATCTGGGCGGCTATGTTCCAGCGCCAACCGGTACCGGGCCCGACGATGTTACGGTCCATGGTCCATGGGATGATGTTCCAAATTACACCCAGACCGAGGACTTTCTCAATACAAACGTCGATACGTTCACCGGACGTGTTTTCATTACGCCGTTTGACGGGTTCACCATCGTAAATTCTACGCGCTATGGCGAAACGTCAAACGGCTATGTGCTGACCGGACTTCGTGGCGGTGCCTATGATGCCGACACGGATACATTCGGACCGCTCACGCTGAGCGACCATCAGGGCAATCAGGAAGTCGAATATTTCGTCAACCAGCTCAATGTTCTTGCCGATTTCAATACGGGCTCAATCGCGCATAATGTGGTTGCGGGCGTCGAATATTCGAACCTGAAAGTCGCGAACGGAACCTATGATACGACCAGTACCGGAGCGACAAATTGTATCACTGCGGGCAGAGGTGGTAGCCTGAATCCTTCATATTGTATTACCGATGAAAATCGCAATGTGAACATTGATGATATCCATAACATTCTGCAGCGCGAGATTCTGGACGGTGATATCGACAGCAACTGGAAGGTCGAGACCATGTCTGTCTATCTGATGGATACGGTCGACATCAATCCATGGCTTTCCATCCATGGTGGTGTCCGGGTTGATGCGTTTGATTACAGCAATGATGTTGTCAGCCGCGGTGACGAAACCGGCTATCGCTACAAGGATACATTGTGGAACGGTCATGCTGGTGTTGGCGTGAAGCCGATGGAAGAAGTCTATGTCTATTTCAATTGGGGTACCGCGAAAAACATCAATGGCGGAGAATCCGATCTCGGCGGCAACTGCGGCTATGGCGGTATTTGCGTCGATGATGGCACGGGTATCGGCGATGGACGGCCGGAAAGCTCGACCAGCTATGAAGTTGGCGTAAAGGCCGACTTGTTTGACGACCGCTTCTTGCTGACAGCCGCCGCCTTCCAGATCACCAAAAGTGACGTGTTTGAATCGGCGGGTGATGACTATGCTGCGGGTGGTAGCCTGAACACCGGTGAAAACCGCGTTCGCGGTATCGAACTGGGGCTTGTCGGCAATATCACGCCGAAACTCTCCGGTCAGGCATCGGTTACCTTCATGGATTCGGAAATCACCGACTCCAACTCTGAAGATAAAATCGGTCGTCGTCTGAGCAACTTCTCCAACACCCAGGCATCCGCTCAGCTTCGTTACCAGGCGACGGAGGCTTTTGCCTTCGGCGGTACGGCAACTTACAAGGGAGAGATGTTCACTGGTCAGCCAGACGATGCTGCCAGCTATAACTCGACGCTTGAAGTCTACACCTACCGCGTTCCGGATTATTGGACCTTCGACGCTTTCGCTAGCTACAAGGTGAATGAAAATCTGTCTGCGCGGGTCAATATGACCAATGTTGGCAACAAGGATTATTATCTTGCCGGTTACCGCAGCGGTCACTTCCTGTACAAAGGCGATGAGCGTCGGGCGACGCTAACGCTTACCGGACGTTTCTGATACGAGAAGGGGGAGCGGCGAGTCGTCGTTTCCCCTTTTCATTCCAACAAACGGCTGGCCACATGCTGACAATCATCGAAAACATTCTGGACGAAGAACAGATCCGGGATTTCAGAAAAAGGCTGGAGGCTGCCGAATGGGCCGATGGCGCGGCTTCGGCAGGCACTCGCTCGGTTAAGGTAAAGCAGAATTTGCAGCTTGATCGCCAGAATGCGCTGTCGGTCGAGCTGGGCAATATCATTTTGCGCAAACTGGGCAATGATCCCCTGTTCATTTCAGCCTCCCTGGCCGAAAAAATCTGGCCACCCATTTTCAATCTTTATCAAAATGGCGGTCATTACGGCACGCATAGCGATGCTGCGTTGATGCGTCTTCCCGAAGCCAATATGACCATCCGCAGCGATCTGTCGGCGACGATTTTTCTGTCCGAACCGGATGAATATGATGGCGGAGAACTGGTAATCGAACAGCAATATGGCGCACAGCCGGTCAAACTCGCGGCCGGAGATATGGTCTTGTATCCTTCGTCCAGCTTGCATCAGGTCACGCCGGTTACGCGCGGCAAGCGGATTTGTGCGATCACCTGGATGCAAAGCGCCGTTGCCGACCCGGCTGCACGAGAGCTGCTTTTTGATCTCGATCAGTCGATCCAGTCGCTTACCCCCGATCGGCCGCATGACGACCCCGATATCGACCGGTTGATTCACGTCTATCACAATATGCTGCGGCGCTGGGCAACGGTATGAAAAGTTCCGTCACCAAAGGCCTGTTGTGGCTCCTGCTGTCCGTCCCCGGTATCCTGATGCTGTGGTCTTTCACCCAGGGCGATGCTCTGGCGATGGATATGCTGCATCCCAGCGGAGAGATGTCAGTGCGATTGATGATCCTCGCCATGCTGCCCGGGCCGCTTTCCGAATTTTTCGGTCTCAACCGTTTTTTCAGGGGCTGGATAGCAATCCGCCGCAATCTTGGCGTCGCGGCTTTCGGTTACGCCATGCTCCATCTGGTTTTCTACATATTCGATATGAACAGCCTCGCTGCGATGGCCGAAGAATTCGGCATTCCGGGAATCTGGACCGGCTGGCTCGCGCTGGTACTGATGCTGCTACCCGCGGTGATAAGCTTCAACTCTGCGATGCGGAAGCTCGGGCGGACTTGGAAGAAGATCCAGCGTCTGGTTTATCCGGCGCTGATCATCGGGCTGATCCACTGGATTTTGCTCGACTGGGTCTGGCAGCCAGCAATGGTTCATCTCGCACCGCTCATAGTGGCATGGATTTTACGCTATATCGGCCGCAGCCGACGGCACCGCAAGCAACGGAGTACGACATGAGAAAAATTTCCCGCAAATATACGGCCGTAGCCGCTGCTTTGGCGACGCTAATGCTGGCGCAACCGGCTTATGCAGATGGCGACATCAAATGTGATGCGGGCCCGACCAAGGACTGGAAGTCGATCTCGAAGTTGAAGAAAAAGGCTTGGATGGAAGGCTGGGAATTGCTCAAGACACAGGTTGAAGGCGATTGTTACGAAGTCTACGCCCGGACCGAAAGCGGGCAGGCGATCGAAGCCTTTTTTCATCCGGTAACGTTGAAGAAGCTTGTCGTCTACCGGCGGGGAACGGAAATCTATCGGGCGCCGGGATTTACCGGGTAGGGTATCAGCTTCCGTCTGTTGTCGTCTGACTGACGAGCGGTGAGCCAGACCAGCTGGGTACAGCCGGCCTGAGTAGTTCATCTGTGAAATATTGCTGCTATTAGCGCAGTTCGACGGCGCGTTCGTAGGCGGCCTGGAGAGTGTCGCGGATCAGTGCGGAAAATTCTTCCTTGCCGTTCAGCGCATCGAGTCCGGCTGCGGTGGTGCCGCCCTTGCTGGTGACATTCTTGCGCAAATCCTCAAGCGAGAGATCCGATTCCAGCGCCAGTTCCAATGTCCCGCGCACGGTCCCCAGAACCAGATTCTTGGCATCCTTCTCGCTGAAACCGAGATCTTCGGCGGCTTGCACATAGGCGCGCAGCATTTCGAAAACATAGCCGGGGCCGCTTCCGGCCACCGCTGTCAGGCGATCCAGCATATCCTCGCTGTCGACCCAGACGATTTCTCCGGAGCACAAGGCGAGTTGCTCTATATCGCCCGATGCTGTTTCGGAAACAGCGCCATGGGCATAGAGGCCGCTGACGCCCTTGCCGATGACTGCGGGCAGGTTAGGCATGATCCGGATGACCGAGCGGCCCGGCGCGTGGGCTGCCAGCTTCTCAGCGGAATATCCAGCTGCTATCGAGCTGATCACACCGGAAGGGCTCAAGCGCGGCAAATAGCCGGGAAGCACGTCGTCAATCAGCTGCGGTTTCAGCGCGACGATCAGATAGTCAAAAAGCTGCTCGCCCAGTTCCTCGACCGAGCCGACCTGGGTGACGCCTTCCGGCAGATCGGGTTTGGCCGGATCTGCCACGGTAAATTCGTGATCGGTGTTGGCAGCCCAAGCCTTCAGCAGCGCGCCGCCCATGTTTCCGCATCCTAGGAGCAATATTTTTGTCAAATTAATCTCTTGCTGTTAATGATAAGGGACTGTGCAATGTGCTTAGTATTCAAAATAGATATGTCAACAAATGCTTGTTTTATATAGCTTTGGTGCAAAATTATATGTTTTGATCACTAAATTATTGCACTGGATAGGTTCAATCCCTACCTCCATCAACGAGTAATAAGGGCATCACGTTAAATGGTACAAGGTAAAACTATCGTTGTGAAAGTCGGCTCCAGCCTGCTGGCCAACGAAGAACGGCTCACGCCGCGCTGGGCTTTCATGCATAATTTGCTGGAAGACATCGCCCGGTTGCGGGAAGGTGGCGCGAAAGTCATATTATGCTCGTCCGGGTCGGTTGCGCTGGGTATGAATATGATCGGCGAGCGGCCGGAGACGGCTGGTCTGCGCGACAAGCAAGCCGCAGCCGCTTGTGGTATGCCACTTTTGCTCAATGCCTATAAGCAGGTTGCCCACGAATATAGCTTTGAAATAGCGCAGGTGCTGGTGACGTTGCGCGATCTTGAGGATCGCAAACGATTCCTCAATACCAAGAACACCGTCGATCGGCTGCTCGATGCCAATATCATGCCGATCATCAACGAAAATGACACGATCACCACGGAAGAAATCCGCGTGGGCGATAATGACCGTCTGTCTGCAAAAATTGCGCAAATGCTGCAAGCCGATGAGCTGATCATCCTGACGCAGGTTGATGGCCTATATGACAAAGACCCGTCCGAGCCAGGCGCCAAGCTGGTCGAGGAAGTTACCGATGTGTCGCCTTATCTGGCGGTGACCGAAGGCGTGAGCACTCTGGGAAGCGGCGGGATGCTGACCAAGATACAAGCGGCCCATATGGCGCAAAATGCCGGCTGCGATACGCGGATCGCGCACGGTGAATATGAGCATCCGGTTACGTCAGTGTTGAACGATGAACGGCCGCATACCAGAATCCTTGCCAATGAACGGCCCGAATCTGCCTGGGCCAACTGGTTGTCAGATCGTCTGCAAATGGCGGGCAGCATTGTCGTTACCGAGGCAACTGCCGAAGCTTTCAAATCCGGCCGGAGGAATATCGGCCGGGAAGACGTGCTCTCGATTCAGGGCCCGTATGTCAAAGGCGACGTCATCCACATATATGGAGAATCCGGCGACGAACTGGCCAGAGGTCTGACAAATTTTTCGTCCGACGAAACCATGGCTCTGGCTCGCAATCCGACATTGTCGGCAATGCAACTGCTTGGCTATAAAACGCTCGGCACGCTGATCACGGACAAGAATATGGTGGTACTGGATGACCGGCATCTTACCTGGGACTTGCCGGCAGACGAGGTCATGACCGAGGTCATTCCGCAAAGCTAGATTTCGCCCACCTCCAGAATGGGGGCGGATTCGAGCTGGCTCGCATCCATCATCACGGCGATTCGCTGAACTGAAGAGATCAGCAAATTCTGTTCCCAGGGCTCCAGTTTCGACAGGGACACCAGAAAATCTTCCTGCAGCATTTCCGGTGCATTTTCGATGCACTCCCGCCCTTTGTCGGTCAAAACTATCTCTACCGAACGGCGATCATCAGCGCTTTTCTCGCGCAGCACCATTCCGGATTTTTCCAGCCGGTCGACAATTGACGTGACCGTGGCGTGAGACAGATGCACCGATTTGGCGATAACCGAAGGTTTCGCCCGGCCGTCCTTTTCCAGCGCCTTCAAAAGCAGAAGTTGCGGCGTTGTCTGGCCGGTCTCCCGTTCCAGTTTTTTGGACTGTAAATCGATCGCCCGGTTAATCTGCCGTAAGGCGACCAAAAGTGCGTTTGAATTTGACATGACAAGCCTGATACAGATTTTTGGCGTCAATGGCCCAGATTATTGCATATTTCTCGTCGAGCCCGAGAATGACCGGATCATTCCCAGACGGAACGGAACCGCGCCTTGTCACCGACCAGGTCGGCTATAGTGAACCCGTCGAGATGCCGCAGGAAGGCTTCGATGCCGTCGGCGAGCACATGACGCAAGCCGCAGACGGGCGTGACGACGCAGCCGCCACTGGTTGCATCGAAACATTCCACGAAGGCGCCATATTCTTCAAAAGTGCGGACGACATTTCCGACATTGATGGTCTCGGCCGGCTGGTTGAGCAACAGGCCACCGCTGCGCCCGCGAACGCTGTCGACAAAGCCTTCCGCGGCCAGCCGCTGTGCTACCTTCATCAAATGATTCTTCGAAATCGCATAATGTCCGGCGATTTTGGTGATCGAATGCTGACCCTCATGGGCGGCCAGATACATCAACGTGCGGAGGGCATAATCGGTTTGCAGGGATAATCTCATAAAAGATGTATATCATATATTGCATTTAAAATCCAAGCGAGTTAAACAGTGTATATCAAATGCATCTTAAGCGAGTCGAGACCATGACCGAACCAAGCTATGCCGAACGCGCCAGAGCGAAGAAGATGGCCCAAGCCCATGCGCTGGGCATTGACGACGCTCTGATTTCCAATCTGGTCGAGACTTTTTATGGCGCCATTCGCAGTGACGCTCTGCTCGGGCCGATATTTCAATCTCATGTTGCAGACTGGACGCCGCATCTCGCCCGGATGAAAGATTTCTGGGCGTCGGTAACGCTGGAGTCCGGCCGGTTTCGCGGCAATCCGATGGCCAAACATATTGCCGTCGGTGGCCTCGACAATCTGCATTTTGACCGCTGGCTCGTGCTTTGGAACCAGACGCTGGACGATATCGCACCCAATGATGCTGCCGCTCAGGTTTTTCGCGAGGCTGCGGACCGTATCGCTTCCAGTCTTCTCACCGGCATCAAGGTCCAGCGTGGCGGTCTCGATGCGATTTCCGAGCCAAAGGAGAAACAGTCATGTTGATGGATTTTCAGATGGAAGGCGGGCAGGCGATAACCGCTGAAATCACCGCCGAAATGCAGGACCTGTCCGAGCGTTATCGCGCACCGTCTCACGAGAGCCGCAATTTCGAATTGCCCGCTTCGGTCTGGGTGACGATGTTCGGTTCTTATGCTCTGTTTTTCACGGCCTTGTTTGTCGCCACCGGTCACGGCACCGCTGCAATATTCGCGCTGGTGATCAGCATCGCCTATACCGTCATGTATTTCGGCACCGCTGCGGTTCTGAACAACGTCAGCGCAGCCGAACGGAAATCACTGCCTCCGGCTCACGCCACGGGCGGAATCGAAACGCAGACTGGCTGGATGGACTATACAGCGGCTTATGCCCAGATCCTGACGGTGCCGATGTTGCTGGCGGTCTTTGCCTGCTGCTTTGCCGTCATCCGGACTCTGGTCTGATGGCCGGCGCATCTACAGCAGCCGCTCCTTATGGTGCTTCGCCGATATTCGACGAGAACAGCCTGCCGGACAAATTGCGCAACGAGCATAGTACCAAAGACGGCACCTGGGGCCTGCTGCGCATATTGGAAGGCGAGGTCGAGCTGGTCTTCATCGATCCACCGTCACAGCGACTGGTAACCGTGGATAATCCCGCCCCGATCCCGCCGCAGGCACTGCATTATGTCAAACTAACCGGCCCGATGAAGATGCAGGTGGAATTTTACGGGGAGCACCCGTTAGCGGCAACAGGCAACGCCAAGCAATGATCAGCCGCCGTTTTGCGCGTCGGCGCGCTTGATCTGTTTGTGATCGTCTTCGATCAGGCCGCGCTTCCAGTAGCTGGAAATATAGAGACGATCCGGTCCGAAACCCTGTTCGACGCGCAGATATTCTCGCAGCAGTTTCATCGCCTCGAATTCACAGGCGACCCAAGCATAGGCTAATTTGCCGATCGCGGGCAGTTTACGTGCCGCGTCGGCGAGAAGAGCAGGGTTGGCGCCAAGGTTCGCGTCCACCAGCCAATGGATGGTCACGCCTTCCGGCTTGCCCAGTTCCTGCTTGTCCGCCTCATCACGGACAAGAATGATCGCATCACCGGTCGCATCATCGGGCAGGGCTTCGAGATTAACCGAAATCGCCGGTAGCGCGGTCATGTCACCGACCAGCAGAAACGGGCCGCTTCCGGCAGGCAACGGCTTGGCATCGCCGGGACCGCCAAGCTTGATCATATCACCGACCTGCGCGTTGATCGCCCAGCTTGTCGCGGGACCGGAGTCTTGGTCCGACCCGTGCAGAGCGAAATCGACATCTATCCCGCCGTCCGACTGATTGCGGATCGTATAGGTCCGCACCAAAGGCCGGCCGCCATCCGGTCCAGTCAGCATCAGTTTGACATAGCCGCCGCTCTGGCCTGCGGGAAAGCCGTCTAGCCCGTCACCGCCCAGCGTGACCCGGTGCATATTGGGGGTGACGCGAGCGCTTTGGATCACTCTCAAATTCCGTGGTTCTGGTCGTGCCATGTTTCCATCCGTTTGTTTCGTCTTGTCGTCGTCCATCTTGATCCATAGCTAGAGGGATCATGGTCTCGTGATAATAATGGTTCGCTGCAGCCTATGCCTTGCATCTGCCAGCGGCCATCAAGCCTCGGAAGGTTTTGCAAACAGGCTGTTCCAATATTGCTTCGCCCTTCGCTTCCCGACATATTCCAATATCGTCAGTGCGGGGATCAGCAATTGCAGGATGATCGCGCCGAACAGCACGCCAAAGCCCAGGCTGGCCGACATCGGGATCAGGAACTGCGCTTGCAGGCTGGTTTCAAAGGTGATCGGCGCGACACCCAGAAAAGTCGTCAGCGAGGTCAGCATGATCGGTCGGAAGCGCGATTTCGCGCCAGTGAGGATAGCGTCTTCGATCGACATGCCTTCGCGCAGATTCTCGTTGATAAAATCGATTAGGATCAGTGATCCGTTCACGATTACGCCCGACAAGGCGATCATCCCGAACATGCTCAGCACGCCAAGCGGCAGGCCGAGGATCAGATGGCCGATCAAGGCGCCAATGATGCCAAAGGGAATCACCGCCATGATGATCAGCGGTTGCAGATAGGAGCGGAACGGTATCGCGAGCAGCGCATAAATCATCAGCAGGGCAGCCATAAAAGCGATCCCGAGATCGCCGAAGCTATCGGCCTGCTCCTGCTGCTCGCCGCCGAAGCTGTAGAGCAATTGCGGATAGTCGGCCTGCAGTTCGGGCATGATCTCGTCGGTCAGCGCCTTGGCAATTTCCTGACCAGTCACGATATTTGTGTCGATATCGGCCGTAACCGTAGTGATCCGCCTGCCATCGGTCCGGCGGATGACCGCAGGTGCCTGGCCAAAAGATACGTCGGCCAATGTGGCAAGCGGGACTTCGCCGCCCGGCACCCGCACGCGGAACCGTTCGACATCGATGATCGAGTTGCGTTCCTCTTCCGGCAGGCGAATATAGACGCGCATATCTTCCTGGCCCCGCTGTACGCGCAGCGCCTCGCTGCCGAAGAAAGCGGCACGGACCTGGAGCGCGACATCCTGCAGGGTCACGCCAAGCGACCTGGCCTCGGGCTTCAGCCGCAGCTGGATTTCCTTCAGGCCCTGATCCTGATCACTCTCGATATCGAAAACACCGGAAAAGCGGTTCAGCCTGGCCATCAGTTTCGTTGAAGCGGCCTCCACCACGGCTGGATCAGGATCGGAAATTTGAACATCAACCGGTGCTCCGATGGAAATGAGATCGGAGGCAAAGACCAGCGAGCGTGCTTCGACGATCGGGCCGACGGTTTCCCGCCAGGCATTTTCGAAGTCTCTCGATGCAAGTTCGCGCTGATCGCCGGGAATGAAGCTGAACTGCACGCTGGCAATATTGGAGGCAAACCCGCCACTTTGTGCATTTGGTCCGGTTGAGCGCGGAGCCTGTCCGACAAGAGTGAATATACCGCGCAACGCTGACGGTTCGTCATCCTCTTTTTCGGCTTCAAATTTTGCATAGGTTTCACGACCTTTTTGCTCGATCAACCGCGCCATTTTCTCGGTCTCCGCGATCGTCGTACCAGCGGGCATTTCAAGGCTCGCAGTGACGATATCGGCTTCAATTGCGGGGAAGAACGAGCTTTTGATAATGCCGGCCGGGATCAGAGATCCGATCAGGATCAACAAAGCAAGGCTGCCGGCCAATATGACGAAGGGCATGCGAACGGCGTAGCGCACGGCCCGATCGAGAGGGCCGTTGACGAACCTCTGATATTGCACATCGACCTTGGCCTGGACCCGTTCGAAAAAGCGGGTGACGGGATTGCGCGTCTCTGTACCGGGAGCTGGCAGGTGGCTGAGATGATTGGGCAGAATCAACAGGCTTTCGACCAGCGACAGGAAGAGAACGGCGACCACGACCAAAGGAATATCGGCCAATATCTTGCCCATGACACCGCCGATCGCGAACAGGGGCGAAAAGGCAGCGACGGTTGTCAGAACGGCAAAGATGACCGGCATGGTAACGCGGCGTGCGCCGCTGATCGCTGCGCCGATTCCCGTGCGCCCGGCTTCGCGGCGGGCATAGACGCTCTCGCCGACGACAATGGCATCATCGACCACCAGTCCCAAAGCCAGAATGAAGCCGAACAGTGAGAACATGTTGATGCTGGACCCAGCGAGATCGAGCAGGAATATCGCGCCGACAAAGGTCACGCCAATGCCCACCGCCGTCCAGGCTGCGAGCCGGATGTCCAGGAACAGGGTGAGCGCAATCAGCACCAGAAACAGGCCGATAGCTGCGTTTTTCAGCAACAGACTCAGCCGGTCGTTCAGCAGTTCGCTATCATCGCTCCAGATAGCGTAGGAAACGCCTTCCGGCAGTGAGTGTGCGAAGGGCCCCTCGAGATATTCATTGGTGGCGCGGGATATATCAAGCACGCGTTCGTCGCTGGTCCGGAATACCTCGACAAATGCGACGGGCTTGCCGTTGTACAGCGACACGAGATCCGAATCCTCAAACTCGTCGCGGATTTTTGCAATCTGCCCGAGCCGGATCATCGCGCCATTCTCATTGCTCACCAGCACGATATCTTCAAAATTCTGCTGGTTGTAATTTTGCCCGATGGTCCGCACGCGCACTTCTTCGCTGTCGGTATCGATCGAGCCGGCGGGACTGTCCAGACTGCTCGCGGCGATTGTGCGCGAAATGTCGTTCAGCGACAGGCCAAAGGCTTGCAACGTGTCCTGCGGAACCTCGATCGAAACCTCGTAATTGCGGATCGAGCTGGTATCGACAAACGAGATTTCGGGAAGCGCCGCGAGCGCATCCTCGAGCCGGTAGGCTGTCTCCTTCAATGCGTTTTCGGACACATCGCCAAAAATCGCAATCCGGACCACGCTTTGCCGTGTGGTAAGCTCCCGGACATTGGGCTCTTCGGCTTCATCGGGGAAAGACTGAATCTGGTCTATTTCAGCTTTGACGTCATCCAGTGCCCGATCAATATCGGTCCCCAGTTCCAGTTCGATCGATACCGTTCCGATATTCTCCGCAGCGTTGGACTTGATCTCTTTGACATTCTCGACGGCTTCGACCGCTTCCTCGATTTTCTGGACAATCGATTCCTCAACCTCATCGGGCGTGGCCCCGGGATAGGCGACGCTGACCTGAATGGTGTCGAGACTATTTTCCGCAAAAACTTCCTGAACAATCGTCCGGTAGGATGCGATGCCGGCGACGAGCAGGAAAATCATCAGCAGATTGGCCGCGACACCGTTGCGCGCCATGAACGCGACAACGCCGCGCTGTTCCATGATTTCCTTGCTCGGCTGTTCCCGCAGCGACGGATCTAGATCGGTTGATTGCGTCATTGAACCGCTTTGGCTTTCGATTCCGATTTTGCACCGAGTTCGGCGGGCTTCGCGGCGCTGGCTGCTGTCCGTGCTTGCGCAATTCTGACTTGCAGGCCCTCGGTTGCGACTTTCAGATTACCGGTTATGGCGACCGGATTGCTACCCAGTCCCCTGGTGCTGATCAGCGCCATTTTGTCGGTCCGCTGATATATGTCGACGGTTAGTATGTGCAATTTGCCGTCCTTCACCAGCCATACCTGGTTACCCGCTCTCAGAGCTGCCAGCGGCAGCACGGCATATTCGTCCAGTGACCTGCCGGTAATCTCGGTGTCGACAAAGCTGCCGACGAACAGGGGAGGAGCGGAGGCTGCGGTTGCAGATTTTCCGCCATTTTCAGGCACGGCGGCTGGCGCGCCACCACTTATCGGATTGGGGATTCGCAAAAACACGTCAATCGTGCGTGTCTGGGGATTGAGCAAACCGTTGACCCGGTCGACATAGGCCGCCCAGCGATAGCGAATGCCGCCATAATCGGAATATACCGACGCTTCGATCCTGCCGCCGGTTCCAGCGCGAAACAATTGCGGGATTAGCGCCGCGTCTTTTTCGGACAGGGGAATAACCGCTTCATAATCCGCGGTTCCGACCATCGACCCGAGTGTCTGGCCGGGCTGAACATAACTGCCCAGTGCGATATTCTCTGTGCGGACGATGCCTGAAAAGGGCGCGCGAACAACGGTGCGTTGCAGGGCGGTCTGGGCATTGGACAGATTGGCCTGCGCCTTTCGCAGTCCGGCGCGGGCCGATTCCAGTTGCGGCTCCCGCGTAGCCAAGCCGTTGGTGGCGATATTCTGTTTGGCTTGCGAGGTGCCGGGGCTTGATTTTTTGGCCAACGCGTCCGGCGGCAGGATCTTTGCAGCATAGTCATTGCTGTCGACGCTGGCATAAGCATTGCCGCCGCTGACCGCGCGCTGCTGGAAACGCTCCAGTTCTGCTTTCGCCAGAACCACTTCTTCTTTTGCCTGCAACACCGAAATGCCCTGTGATGCGACATCGGCTTGCGCGGTTTGCACCGCGTTGCGGTAGTCCGAGGTGTCTATGCGAAACAGGATCGCGCCGCGCGCTATGCGCTGACCTTCGCGCAGGTCCGGGTTGACATAGACTAGCTTGCCCGCGACTTCCGCCGCCAGCGTCAATTCTTCACGCGCGCGCACCGTGCCCGCGCCTGTGACCATCAGATTGCCGGACCGGATTTCCAGCTTTTCTGCCTGAACCAGAGGAATGAGTTCCTCCGGGGGCTTTTCTGCCGGTTCGGATCGAAGCAGGATCAGGACGGCGGCAATCAATATTGCCCCGAGCAGGATCAGGCCGCCGAGTACGCGTTGCCTTTGCACTTAATTTTCTCCCTGAATGGCTGAAGTATCGGCCATAATATCCGGCGCGCGCGGTACATTGTCCCAGCTGCCGCCCAAGGCGCGGTGAACGCCAAGCCGCGCCAATGCCACGTCGCGCGCGGCAGACGAAAGCGATGATTGTACCTGATATTGCGCCCGCAACGCGTCGAGATAATCGACATAGCTGCCGACACCATTGGCAAAGCGGCGGGATTGCAATCCTGCCGCCGCCTCTGCCTCGTCGAGTTGGGAGAACAGGAACCTGTATCGCTGCCGTTCTTCCTCATAGCGTTCGATTGCGGTGGTAACTTCCTGATAAGCCGTCAGGACCGTACGTGCATATACCGCTGTCTGTTGCGCATATTCGGCATCCGCGACTTCGATATTGGCTCTGATCCGCCCGCCCTGGAAAAGGGGAGCAGTCAATCCCGCGCCGAGGTTCAACACCCAATTGTCGAATATGTCCAAAACGCCTGATGGATCACCGGCCTGGCTGCCGGTGCTGGCAGACAGGCTGAGTGACGGGAAGCGTTCCGCCCGTCGAGCGCCGAGATTGTAACGCGCTGATTCGAGCCGCTGGCCTTCCGCAAAAACATCCGGCCGCTGAGCCAGCAGATCAATCGGCAGGCCAGAGGGGACCGGCTCGAAGATCAGTTTGGGGGTAAGGCTTGTGTCGATAAGCTCGTGCATATCGTTGGAATATCTACCGACCAACACGGCCAGCTGCCCCTCGGTCGCCGCCAGCTGGCTTTCCCGTTGCGGCAGGCTGGCCTGGACATTGCGGAAATCCTGCCGGATTTGATAAAGTTCGAAGGACGTGATCAGGCCCCGGCTATAGCGGTTCTCGCTTTGCTCGACGCGATCACCGAGAACATCAATGATCTGGGTGGTCAGCGCGATCTGGTGACGGGCATCGACAATGTCAAAATAGCTGGTGATGGCCTCTGCCAGCACCGCCAGCCGGACCGCCTGCAGATCAGCGGCGGAGGCAATAGCATCTGCCCGACCAGCGCGCGCATCATTGCGCAGCTTGCCCCAGATATCCAGTTCGTAGGAAAAGGCGAGGCTGGAAGAATAGGTCTCGCTCTGGAGCCGTCCTCCTCCGGCAATGGCAGAAAAACTGGTTCCTGCCGTCGGCGAATCCGAATAGCTGCTGTCGAGTCCGGCATTGATCTGCGGGAACAGGCCGCTTTTGGAAATACGCGCCCGCGCTTCGGCGGCGCGCAATCGGGCCGATGCTTCCGCCAGATCGAGATTTTTGCTGAGCGCTTCGTCGAGCAAATTGTCGAGCACCGGATCCTCGAAGGAGGCCCACCAGCGAGCGGATTGATAGGGGAGACCGGATTCGTTCTGGTTAAAGGCCGCAGGAATGTCGGCAGCGATATCGGGCGCGGTCGAATCGGGTGCAAGGCTCACGCAACCACTGGTCATGAACAGCATCGCAAGCAGCATGAATCGGGAGTTTTTGGATCGATTTGTCAAAATTTCATCCGCGGTTGAATCAGCTTGGCCTTTACCGACCCTCAATAATATGTCATCAAAGAAATTGAACGTCAACGTTTAAATTGAACGCTATCGTTCATGTTGTGAGCCGTAGAGATTTTGAAGGGAATGGACCGTGGAGAACACGGATATCGTAACAGAACGAACGGACCGGCCGTCGAGTCAGCGCAAAATCGCCAAGATTCTGGCCGCTGCCCGCACGGAATTTTTTGCAAACGGCTTTGCCGGGGCCAGCATCGAAGCCATTGCGGCGCTTGCCGAAGTGTCAAAAGTCACCATCTACAGCTGGTTCAAAACCAAAGAAAATCTGTTCGTTGAAGTGGTGAAGTCGGAATGCCGCCATATGAGCGAGAGCCTGGTCGGTGAGAATCTGAAGACCAGAAGCATTCGTGACACCCTGATATTTGCAGCCGAACATATGCTCGGCGTCCTGATGGACGAGGAAAAGGTCCGGTTCGACCGTGTCCTGGCTGCAGAAGTGACCCGGGACCCCAAAGTTGGCGAATATTTTCTCGATAACGGCCCGCGCGCGCTGTTGCACAATCTCGTCAATCTATTGAAAATTTCGCAGGAAAAAGGCGAAATTCAAAGCACGGATCTGGTCTCGTCGGCGGAAATGTTCGTGAGTCTGGTGATGGGGAGAATCGATCTGTTTCTGCGCTATGGCGAGAAAATCAAGATGACCACGCCGCAGAAGCGCGAGCGGGCGAAGCATGCAGTGGACGCCTGGATGCTGATTCACCAGAAATAGCGGATTGCCTGTGGGCTTTATTCCCTGACCGCGCTCAGCGCCGCTCCTGCTGCAAAAGGGGTGATGGCGACCAGCAGCAACGAAATGGCCGACAGAAACAGCAACGCACTGCTGCCCTGCGTCGACAGGCTGCCAGCCCCGAATATCAGCAATGGTATAGCCAACGGAACCAGCAGCAAGCCGCCCAGCGCTCCGGCCCCTTTGAGACCAGCGGTCAGCGCCGCGATCATCACTGCCAGGCCAGCCAGAGCCGGCGTCGCAATGGCCAGACTTGCGAGGAGCGTCCCGAGCGCTGCGCCCTCCAGCCCCATTAGACCGCTTGCCAGAAAGGCCGCGAGCAGCAGCGGCGGACCGAATGCGAGCCAGTGAGAGACCAGTCGCGCCGCCGCGATCATTTCGTCGGACAGGCCGCGCACGATCATCTGGTCGTAAACGCCATTTTCCAGATCGGGCTGGATCAGCCGGTCAAGCGGCAGCAAGGTCGCCAGCAATGCTGCAATCCACAATATCCCGCCGCCGGTCTGCAGCAGCAGCGCCCGGTCCGGTCCCACCGCAAAGGGAAATAATGTCGCAGCAGAGAGGTAAAATATTACCGGTAGCCAGGTCCCGCCGCTGGCATAGCTCTGCCGCACATCGCGCCAGATGATTGTGGCTATGCTGTTCATCACAAACATGCCTCCAATTCTTCCAGTGGCTCCAGCTTAAGCGTGAAATCAAAGGCGATCGGCAGAGGGATATGGCTTGCGGCAAGGATGATGCCGCCATCATCCAGATGGCCCTGCAGCGCCAGACCCAGTTGATCGACAGAATCGGTGTCGAGCCCATTGGCCGGCTCGTCGAGCAGCCACAATCTTGCGCTCGTCAGATAGGTTCGCGCCAGCCGCGCTCTTTGTCTCTGTCCGGTTGAAAAATAACGCACCGGCACCTCGGCCAGATGGTCCAGTCCCGCAAGTGCCATCGCATCACTTACATCGGCCTGTCCCTTGCCATCCAGCTTTGCCCAGAAGGCCAACGTCTGCTCAAGCGGCAAATGGTCGTCGAGCGCCAGCCGGTCGTCGCACAGCGCTTTAGTCTCCGGCGCGATATAAGTTCCCGCGGACGGCTGGAGCAGACCAGCCAGCAAGCGCAACAGACTGGATTTACCGACCCCGTTGGGGCCGGTCAGCAATCCTGCCTGTCCCGGTTCAAGGGCAAATGTCAGATTACGGAACAATATCCGCTCGCCGCGCACGCAGCTTATCGCCTCGGCCAATAGCCGATCGCTGCTTCCGGTTGATTGTCCCTTGTTCATCGCACCGACTTAAGACATGGATTGGCGCGAAAGCCAAGCAAGGAGCAATAAATATGGTGGCGCAACTGAATGAGGACGAGCGCAAGACGGCTCTCGCCGAGCTGTCGGACTGGCAATATGACGCGGAGCGTGACGCGATCAGCCGCTCGTTCAAATTTTCCGATTTCACGGAAGCCTTTGCCTTCATGACCCGCGTCGCATTGCACGCGGAGAAGGCCGACCATCATCCCGAATGGTTCAATGTCTACAATCGAGTCGACATCGTGCTGACCACGCATGATGCTGGCGAAAATGGCGGACTGTCGCAGCGCGATATAGATCTGGCGCAGATAATCGAACGCTGCGCCTAGGCCCTATTTTTCTTCCGAGCCGGCCAGAACATCACCGAGGTTGCTGGCCAGACTGACCGATTGCTTGCGCACCCGGCCCGGCATCCAGCGCGCGGCAAAGGCCAGCTGCTTGGCCATTTTATTGACCGGCGTGTGCACCTTGTCGCCATGGACTGCGCCCCAGGCAGCGGGGCCGATAATCGAAACCGGGCTGACCATGACGCCGGCTTCTTCGAGCCGTTCCTTGCCGCTCTGGTTGGAACCTTCGACGACCTCGGAAATGATATTGGTGTCAATGAAACCGGGCATCAGCGAACGTGACTTGATGCCATGTTTACGGAGTTCGATATCATGCGATTCGGCGAGGCCGCGCACGGCGAATTTGGTTGCGCTATAGACGCTGAGATCGGCGACACCGTAGATGCCCGCGGCTGAAGCCGTATAGAGGATGCAGCTGTCGGGTGTGCTCTTGAGCATGTCGAAACAGGCGCGGGTGCCGCTGATCACAGCGGTAAAGTTGATCGCAATCATCCGGTCGATGGCGGCATCTTCCATTTCCTCGATCGCTCCGCCTTCGCCAATGCCGGCGTTGTTAAACAGGACATTCATTTTCCCGCCGGTGATCGCGCCAAATTCGGAAACCGCCTGTTTCCATTGCCCCCGGTCGGTGACGTCCAGCTTATGGATCGAACTCTGGCCTTCCGGGATAAGCGCTGCCGTTTCGGCCATGCCCTTGTCATTGATATCGGCAATCCCGACGAACCAGCCTTGCTCGGCAAAATAGCGACCGACTTCGCGGCCGAGGCCTGATGCACCGCCGGTAATGAAAATTGCTTTCTGCCCACTTTGATAGCCCATGAATCCGCTCCCACATCGTTATTAACATTGATGTTCATTCGAGCGGTTTTTGACGCGAACGTCAAGTGAAGTTGGACATGCGGGACAAAGCGCGTCACTATATATTCCGATGCCTGTCTCCGGTCCCTCCATTCGTCTGCAACAGGTCAGCCGCCATTACGGTACGGTTCGTGCTGTTGATGACATATCGCTGGATATTGCTGCAGGCAGTCTGGTCGCTCTGGTCGGTCTGTCCGGCTCGGGAAAATCCACTCTGCTGAAGATGATCAACCGGCTGGTCGAACCGGACAGTGGTGCGATTTTTATCGGTGAGGAGCCGGTCGACTCGGTTGATCCGCATATCCTGCGCCGCCGCATTGGCTATGTTTTCCAGAATATCGGCCTGTTTCCGCATATGACCATTGCGCGCAATATCGCCATCGGTCTGGAGCTGGCGGGAGAGAAAGAGGGGCGGGCCGATCGGGTCGCCGAATTGCTCGATCTCGTTGAATTGCCGCAGGAGATGGCCTCGCGGATGCCGGATCAGCTGAGCGGTGGTCAGCAACAGCGGGTCGGCGTGGCGCGGGCGCTGGCGACAAGGCCTGGCCTGATGCTGATGGACGAACCCTTTGGCGCGCTCGATCCGGTGACTCGCGACAATCTGACCCAGCAATATAAAGCGCTGCATGAGCGGCTTGGCCTGACCAGCATCATCGTCACCCATGATATGGCCGAAGCGCTCTATCTTGCGGATCGTATTCTCGTGATGGAGGGCGGACAGATCAAGGCGGATGCCACGCCCGCCGAACTGCTGTCCGGCAATGTAGGTGAGGAAGCCGAGGCACTCGTCGCCATTCCCCGCGCGCAGGCCGCGCATCTGATCGACTTGAGCAAAACATCATGACCGAGGCATGGCGACAGGCCCTGGCTCGCGTACCGGAACTGCTCGCCGCCCATGTCCAGATCAGCGTTTCGGCCTTGGTCCTGGCGATGGTCATTTGCCTGCCATTGGCGAGATGGGCAGCCCGTTCGCCAAAAGTTGCGACATTTGCACTGACCGTCGCCAGCCTGATCCAGACGATCCCCGGACTGGCGCTGCTGGCGCTTTTCTATCCGCTGCTGCTCGGCGTATCGGCGCTGGTCGGCGGCGGTATATCCGCGTTCGGGTTTCTGCCGGCGCTGCTGGCGCTAACCCTTTATGCGCTGCTGCCGATCTTGCGCAATGCGGTGACCGGATTAGCCGGTGTGGATCCCGCAGCCAAGGAAGCGGCGGACGGCCTCGGCATGACCGGCAGCCAGAAATTATATTATGTCGAAGCGCCACTGGCCGCACCGACGATCATGGCCGGTATCCGCACCGCAGCGGTCTGGACTATCGGCGCGGCAACGCTTTCCACCACTGTTGGCCAGCCCAGCCTCGGCGATCTGATCTTTGCCGGACTGCAGACCCAGAACTGGACGCTGGTGCTGGCCGGTTGCCTGTTTTCGGCCGCGCTCGCTATTTCGGTCGACTTGCTGCTCGGGTTGATCGAGCGGGGTATACGCGAACGCCGGCGGATATTGGCATGGGCCGGTATGGCGATGATCGCGGCGGGCTTGTTGATGGCCACATTGCCGCTAATGATCGCGCGCGACAATATTGTGGTGATCGGCGCCAAGGGCTTTTCCGAACAATATATACTGGCGCGGCTGATCGGTTCGCGGCTGGAAGAGGCGGGCTATGCTGTCCGTTACCGCGACGGGCTGGGCTCCGCCGTGGTCTATCAGGCGCTGTCTCAGGGCGATGTCGACGTCTATGTCGACTATTCGGGTACAATCTGGACCAACCAGATGCAGCGCAGCGACAGCCTTCCGAAAGCGGCGATGCTCGAGGCAATCGCGCAATGGACCAGTGCCAATCACGGCGTCAAAATGCTCGGGGCGCTGGGTTTTGAAAATACTTATGCCTTTGCCGTGCGACCGGAAGACGCCCGGGCAAAATCGCTCCGGACACTCGATGACCTGGCGCGGGTGTCGAGCGATTTCAATTTCGGCACCGATGTCGAGTTTCTCGAACGGCCCGAGTGGCAAATGGTCCGGGACGCCTATCCGGTCCGCTTCAAGGACGCCCGGGCGTTCAGCCCCACTTTCATGTACCCGGCGCTGGCCAGCGGGGAAGTTGACGTTATCTCGGCTTTTTCCTCCGACGGGCGGATCGCCGCGAATGGATTTGTCGTGCTGGACGATACGAAAGGGGCCGTGCCATCTTACGAAGCTATTTTGTTGCTGGCGCCCAAGCGCGGTGGTGACGGCAAATTTATCGCCGCTCTCAAACCCCTGATCGGCGCAATCACGGTAGAAAATATGCGCGAGGCCAACTATACGGTCGACCGGGATGGGGACAAGAAAATCCCCCGGCAAGCCGCACGCTGGCTGAACGATAAAGTGAGGGAATGAACGTGAAATCTGCTTTTGCATATCTATTGAAAATCGCCGGTCTGGTCGCGCTGCTCTTCGTCGCATCCTTCTCGGTGACGGCGCGCGCGGAAGTGACCGTCACATTCTATTCGCACGATTTCGGCAAGAATTTCCCACACGCATTTTTTGTTGCCAAAGGCGAGCTGGAGGATGGCAAGAAAGTCGACACAGCCTTTGGATTTACCGCGATCAACGTGTCTCCTGGCATTTTGTTCGGCTCGGTCAAAGGCCATGTAAAAGCGCCGTCAGCCGACTATATCGCCAGCAGCAACCCGCATTTTACCGTGAAAATTGATGATGGAAAATATCGCAAGCTAATGGCCGTGGTGAAAAAATGGCAGGCCATCCCCCAGAAGAGCTATAGTCTCAACAAACGCAATTGTGTGCATTTCATCAACGACGTGATCAAGACGCTGGACCTCAAGACCAATTTGAAAACAGCCAACTGGAAGAAACCCCGGTCCTTCATGGAAGAAGTCATGAAGCTTAATCCCTTCCTCAAATAATCGAATAAAGGCGCGCGCTATGACGGACGTTTGCATGATAATCGGAGCAGGGGCCGGTATTGGTGGCCATGTCGGCAAACGCTTTGCGCAGGATGGCTATCATGTCGCGCTCTGCCGCCGCAGCGATCAGGACGGGCTCGACAAGATGGTCGCCGACATAGAGGCCTCAGGCGGCAAGGCGTCCGGCCATCTGCTCAACGCGGTGGACGAAGGGGCGATCGAGAAGCTGATCGACGATGTCGAGGTTGATATCGGACCGATCAATGTGGTGGTTTACAATCTCGGCGCGCAGATTGGCAACCGGGCGCTGGCCGACACGCCGCTCAAGACGTTCGAACTGGGTTGGCGGATGGGCACGCTCGGTGTCTTCCGGGTGGCGCAAAAGCTGTTTCCAAAGATGGTGAAGCGGGGCGGCGGGGCGCTGCTGGTGACATCGGCCACGTCCGCGATGCGCGGCAATGCCGGGCAGCACAGCCATGCCGCAGCCATGGGCGGGCGGCGGATGCTCTGCCAGACACTCAACGCCGAATTCGCGCCGCAGAACATACACGTCGCGCATATATTGATCGACAGCGCGGTCAACGCGCCGGATACGCTGGGCAAGCTGCTCGGGCCGGAACGATTTGCCCAATTGCGGGAAGCCAAGGCCAACGGCAAGGACGAGATCATGGAACCTTCGGCGATTGCCGACACCTATTTTCATATCGCGCACCAGCATCGCTCGGCCTGGACCTTCGAACTGGATATGCGCGCGTTCACCGATACCGCCTGGTGGAACCACCCGCTCGATCTCTAACGGCTACATCACCATCACATGATAATGGTGCCAGGTGAAAATCGCTACGGCGCCGCGATGCGGGGACCAGCTTTGCGCGATGTCGCGGACTGCTTTTTCCGTAGGGCGCTCCGGCAGGCCGAGAAAATTGCCGACACCGACTTGTATGGCAAGGTCACCCGCCGGCCAGATATCAGGACGACCCTGCGCGAACAGCAGATAGATTTCCGCCGACCAGCGGCCAATGCCCTTAATTTGGGTCAGCAGCGCGATCGCCTCTTCATCATCCTGCGGAAGGTTGGCGAGATCAAGGCCACCCGACAGGATCAGTTCCGCAAGACTTCTGGCATAGCCTTGTTTCTGGCGTGAAAGCCCGCAGGCACGCAGCTCGTCAAATTCGGTGGCGATCAGCGCTTCGGCCGGGCAACCGTCACCCAGTCGCGCTTCCAGCTTGTTCCAGACTGCCGCTGCCGATGCGACGCTAACCTGTTGGCCGACGATGGTTCGCAGCAATGTTTCATAGCCTTCCGGGCGGATGCGCGGTTCGGGGTATCCGGATTGCACAATGGCCGCCGCCAGCCTCGGCTCGACCGCGCCCGCATGGTCCAGCCCGGCTTTGATCATTTCTTTAGATAGGCCCATTGAATATCGGTCCTCTTTTCGGCCCTTGATTCTTTCTGACGGTCCAGACATAGCGGGCGGGATTTTCAAATAACAGTCACTAAGGGGTATCTATGCCAACGATTCACGTAACCGGCCGCGATGGCGAAGAAAAAGCGGTTTCCGTCGATAGCGGAGTCAGCGTCATGGAAGCGATCCGCGACAATGGTTTTGACGAACTGCTGGCACTGTGCGGCGGCTGCTGCTCCTGCGCGACCTGCCACGTCCATATCGATGCCGACTGGAAAGCCAAATTGCCGCCAATGAGCGAAGATGAAGATGATCTGCTCGAAAGCAGCGATCATCGCGACGAGTTCTCGCGCCTCAGCTGCCAGATCGAATTGTCCGATGATCTGGAAGGCCTGAAAGTGCGGATCGCCGAAGAAGACTAGATTTTTTCCAGCAGGTTATAAAAAAGGGGCCGCTTTTCAGCAGCCCCTTTTTTTGTCCGGTTAAAAGGCTATTTGGCCAATTTGATGATTGCGCGCGGGCTACCGTCCGGGCCGCTGGTGCCTTCTACGGTCCACCGCATGCTTTTCATCGAACCGTTGAGGGTCAGGCCGTCCTCGGTATTGTTGGTCAAGACTTCGCCGTCCGTCACGATGGTGAACGTCCCGTCAATCGGTTGCGTCTTGGATTCACCCGATGGGCCACCCATCGGCAATGGCCCCATGGCGCCTGCCAGTCCGCCTGCTCCCGCCATTGCCGGCGTCAGCACCTCGAGCTCACCGCCGCTGCGCCGGATGATCTGAACGAAGGGAAACTGCATGGTCGCCCCCGGTATCGTCGGGAAAGCCAGCATCCGGTCGAAACGTCCGCTGACCGCATATTCGACCTCGAACAGGTTATCGCCCATATATTCGACCTTGTTCCAGCCGTCATATTTGGCGAGTTTCGCTGCATAATCCTTCAGGCCTTCATCATCGCCGGGCACTGCTCCGCCGAAAACCGAGCGCATCGCGGCATTTTTCTGATCTTCCTCGCTTCTCTCGCTATCCGTGGTTCCGGATTGCGAGGACATCGGGTTGTCATCGCCTTCAGCGAATTGCATCTGTCCGTTATAGGTAAAACTATAGGTTCCGTCGTTCATCAATCGCAATTGCGATTCAAACTTGCCCGGAATCAGCAGGCAGCCAGCCAGCAGCAACGGCGCGAGCAGCGCCAGCGCCCATTTCCAATATGTCCCCACGGCTATTCTCCCCGTTTTCTGGTATACTCCGCATATAAAGCAATCGCGGCGGCATTGGAAACATTCAGGCTTTCCATCCGCGGGTGCATCGGCAAACGTGCCAGCGTGTCGCAATGGGCCGCAACATTCTGCCGCAGGCCTTCGCCTTCTGCGCCCATGACCAGTGCCAGCTTGCCGCTGCCCATGGCGCTATCCAGTTCGTCGCCGGCGTCGCCGTCCAGACCGATCCGCCAATAGCCGGCTTCTGCAATGTCATCGAGCGCACGGGACAGGTTTACCACCCGGATCCACGGAACGATTTCCAGCGCCCCCGAAGCCGATTTTGCCACAACGCCCGATTCGGGCGGAGCATGACGGTCCTGGGTGATGATCGCGGCGGCATCAAAGGCCGCGGCCGAGCGAAGAATCGCTCCGACATTGTGCGGGTCGGTAACCTGGTCGAGCAGCAGCAAGGGACGATCGCTCTGCTGGTCGAGAATTTCGCCCAGCCAGATATCGGGCAGGGGATCGACATCGGCCACCATGCCCTGATGCGGCGCATCGCGCGGTATCACCCGGCCAAGATCTGCGACATCGCAGATCACAACCGCGATATCATCAGGAATCTCTAGCGTCGCCAAGGCCTCGCGGGTGATCGAGATTTTCTTGATTACCCGTCTGGGGTTGTCGAGCGCTGCTTCTACCGCGTGCCGTCCCCAGAATTTGAGACCACCACCGGTTTTCTTTATAGATTTGTTCTTGCGTGCCATATTCACTCCCTAGACGCTATGGCTCCAGCCGACAGCCTTTTTTTCTGCAAATTTCAATGGGCAGGCATTGACAGTTTGCGATCCCTTCGTCATTGAGCCGCTCTTGTCGCCGATGGCGGCCTTGGATACCCGGATGGACAGGTGGCCGAGTGGTTAAAGGCAGCAGACTGTAAATCTGCCCGTGTAAGCGTACATAGGTTCGAATCCTATCCTGTCCACCAACCCCCTCTAGGGCCCGCAGACAACCAACAAACCACTGATTTTCCTTAACATATCCTCTTGCTGAGGGTACGCAAAAGGGTACAAAGCCTGTGGGAATTATTGTGAAATATATTCAAAAAAACTCCGGCAATGGCCCCTTAGAGTACCGCCGCTCCTTTCCGGCAGCGTTGCGTAGTTCGATCCCCGGCAGTCCTAGCCAACTCAAACGGTCCCTGAAGGCTACCAGTTTAGACCAGCCGGGAGCGATGCAGAAATATTCTGACCTCAATGCTGAATATGACAGGATAGTGGCTGCTGCCATCAAGGCGCGGGATTGCACCTATGACACGTTGGACGCCTCACAGATTGCAAGCTTGGTGGAGGTATTCGAGAGAGACTGGAGGACCGCAGCGGACACTACACGGTGGCACGAAACAGAGGATCGCAAGGACCGCCAGAATGAAGGTGTCAATTGGTTCTTGGAGGATTTTCGACAATGGCAGGTAGTCGGGGATAAAGAGGAAGCCCTGAACCACTGGCAAGTGTCCGCAACGGCGCTGCTGGAGGGCAGGGGATTAGTTCTGGACCCGATGGACTACAGGACCCTTGAACGTCTCTGTATAGCCCTCAACGGGGCAGCAATCAGGATATGTGAGGCTATTGAGCGGGGAACGCAGCATGAGGGATTGGATCAGCCGCTTCCCTTAACTCCCACAGTACAACACCAGCTTTTACATCGCCAGCCGGACGGTGAGAGTTTTGGTGAGATGGTTGAGCGGCTCTTAGAATTGAAGCATTTGGCAATCTCCCCATCGGTCCAGCAGGAAACCCGCACGGCCTTAAGGTTCTTTAAGGAAGCATTTGGGAACATCGCGGCCTCAGAGATAACCCGAACGAAGGTCACAGAATGGATGGGCTTGCTGGCGCAGCGTCCCTCCCAGTTGTCCAAAGCTGAGCAGCGCTTGCCCCTCAGGGAGCTAGCCAAAAGGTATGAAGGCCGGACGGATATTGCACGCTTAGCCCCCCAGACCTTCCAAGGGCGCGTAATTGGGCTAGCCAAGCGGTGGGATGAATTGGCGGCAGTCGGCTGGATATCGCAGTCACCCGGCGCGGCCCCTAACCCCTTTCGAGGACACCCGATGGCCCGAAAGACTGCTCCAAAGTCCGCTAAGGGCATGAGCCAAACGGAACTTGCGCAGATGTTCGCGCTGCCAATATTCACGGCTGGGGAGCGTCCGAAAGGCGGCAAGGGAGAGGCTTGCTATTGGCTGCCACTAATTTTGCTGATGACGGGAGCAAGGCCAGAGGAAGTGGCGCAACTGCTGGTATCTGATATCTGGCAGGATGCATCCGGCACATGGATGCTCCGCTATACAGACGAGGGTTTTCATCCGGAAAAGGGACAGCAAACACTCAAAACGGACGGCTCCCTCTCAGGCCGTAGGGATTTGCCAGTTCCAAAGCGGCTTCTAGATTTAGGCCTGTTGAAGTATCACTCCCACGTTAAGGCTGCTGGAGAGTTGGCGTTATTTCCCGCCCTTCGTACCAAGGGCAAGCGGGGTCTGCTGTTCTCCGCTTTTGGGGATTGGTGGTCACCTTACGTCCGTGCTGCTGGCGTTCTCCCGAAAGGCAGAAGGGCTGCTCGGGAGTTGAGGCATGTTTGGGCCACGGCTGCAAGAGAGGCAGAAGTGCCTCGGGATGCGATGGAATATATCATGGGCCATAGTGGCAACGGTGGCAACTCGCAGTGGGCTTACGGGAGACTTGAGCCGCTGGGGAAATTCCTCGACCTAGTGGACCCGCAAGGCCCGGACTGGTCCAAAGTGATCCCTTGGAAAGCCTAAACCCCTGCATGTCAAACTTGACACCGTTACGGTACCGAAAGGTTAGATTTGTAGGTATTGCAGCCAGTTTAAACCCAAACACGCTCTGGATGCCAAAGAGCCGCTAAATATCCAGCCCGATCCCTCCGGAACCCTCAATGACCCGCTCGGGTTTCTTGCCGTCCTCAAGGTCCTTAATGATCCCCCGAGCGATCCCAAGCAATTCCTGCTGGTCTTCAGTCTCCAGTGATTGATAGTGCCGTTCAAAATACCACAGGCTATCGATAGCATCCTCCCGTATCTCGCTGGCCAACATATCCCCTTCTGGTTGCTGGGGCTTGTACCCGCCGGGAAACTCAACGGCCTCCTCAAAGCCAATCCCGAGCGCATTGAGTTTCTTCCGTATCGTCTCGTGACTATAGATACCGCCAAGGTCCGCTGAAATGATACGGCTGGCTTTTTGCGTCCCTACAAGGGCCGTTGCTGGCATGGTGTCGCCTGCCCTCCAGATGTGCTTACCGTCATCAATGAAGCGCTGAAAGATGCTTGCTTTGTCTGCTGCGGAGAGGTTCTTGCCGTGAGTGGTATTCGCCAGCAAGGCCCGTTCCCTTGCTTCTTGAAGGCTCATTGTGGCAATCTTAGCGTCTATGGTCGCCTTACCGGCCAGCTTGTGCGCCTCCAGCCGGTGAAAGCCCTCCACCACGTAAAGGGCCTTGCCAATCTTAGCGACCTCTATGGGTTCCAGTCGCTTGCCGTTGTCCAGTAGTCCGACAAAGGTTTGGACATGCCTCCGCTCCACTCCGCGCACTCGGTTCTGAAAGTCTGGCCTTTCTCGGACCTCCGCCGTTAGTAGTTCTTGCAGTTTCCATTTAGGCTCCTTGCTCATTGGCTGGCCTCCAGACGGTCCAGCCGGATCAGCAGGTTCCTCACAGACGCAGCGTGCCACTTGCCACCTCTAGGGGTCTTAATGCTGCGGCTGTTCAATCCATCTCTGAGTTCCCTAAGCGACCGGCAGCCGTCCTGCTGTAACTCCGTGACTTCTCTGGCTACCTTGGCAGCATAGCGGTCAGCACGGCCCTTAATGACCCCCAGAGCCGCTTTGTTCCCCTTAGCGGCCCTGCGGAGCGCAGCGGCCCCGTTAGGGTTCCCCAAGGTCACTCCACGCGCCTTAGCGGCTGCAAGGGCCTCTTTGGTCCGTATGGAGATAGCTTTGCGTTCAGCCTGAGCTACCGCAGCGAGAATGTGTATGGTGAGTTCATTCGCCTCGGGCATATCGGCTGCAACAAACTTGGCACCGCTGTCCTGCAAGGCCGCAAGGAAAGCCACGTTACGGGACAGGCGGTCCATCTTGGAAACTACAAGAGTGGCTCCAGTGACCTCGGCGCGGTGCAGTGCCTTTTCGAGTTCGGGCCGGTCGTTTTTTCCGCCGCTCTCTATCTCGACGTACTCTGCCAGAACCTGACAGCTTCTCTGACTACAGAAGGACCGAACGGCTTCCCGCTGGGCTGCAAGGCCCAAACCAGACTGACCCTGACCTGTGGTTGATACTCGATAGTAGGTGACAACATCCATCTGATTTAGTCCTGTATCAAACTGAGTAACGACCATTACGCAGTTTAATACGATATTGTCAAGGCCTCTTATCGGTCCCTCGCTGTCTGCGTCGGCCAAGAGGTGTATTATAGATATGATACACTGCAATTGGTGATAATGTGAATGGAGGGCAGGCAGGCGCTAATGTCCTCCCGGCCTAATCCGTATGCGCCTGAAGTGTCCGGTAGGGTCTTCCTGTTACATCGCTAGGAGCGGCTGGACAGAGGTGGCTTTCCAGCCGCTTAGCGGGAGGCTGGCAGCTACCGGGCCTTTGTGAAATCTCTAGGTACCATCCAGACCCTCAGCATGGAACCAGCAATGGAATGGTCAATATCAATTCAAAAAGTGGAGGTTCGCTCACCCCGCCTCCTGACAGGTCCGGCCCCGACCCGCGAAGGTCTTAATTTTCGGGAGTTTTCGGTTACCCGATTATTTTCAGGTACTATATCTGCCCAATGAGAGAACCAAATATCTGTGCTGTGCCGTAAATGCCCTCAGCTACCCATCCTCGATTATTTGTGGATTATCGAAATAGCGCAAACCCTGAAGCTGGATATAATAGAGCAAATTAAAACAATCCTATAAGCCTCGATCTGTCCAAGGTGCTCCTTACCGGTATCGTCCTTTAGGATTTTTAGGTTGGCTGAAGGAAGCAGTTGTTAAGCTCCGCGACCGCTGCGTTTAAATAGGCCCGACCATGTCGCAAGGGCTAATGAAAATGCCACCCAGCCCAAAATTTGGTAAAATACCAACAAATATTGGATAACCTCTAAAGTACCAAAAATTCGATATTGCTTGCCGAAAAAGGTTGTGGTGGATTGAGACTGCACAATCTTCGGTTCAGTTGAATATCCAATCTCGCATTTTGATTCTTGTCCGAGATCAATAACTGGCAAAAGCACATCGGCGGCATAAAGTGATGGGTCGATAGTATGGAAGCAACTCAGATTATCGCCTTCAGACTTCACCAAAAAACCCCCAGATTGAAGGCCCAGCACCCCTATTGTTCCAAAAAGCCATATTACCAAAATTGTTAAAATTGCGCGACCTCCACTGAACCCGTGCCCAAAGCACACGCCGAATAACCATTGCAGCGCTACAAGACCGTTTGTTGACGCTTGGTTTCCGTCTTCTGTAAAGGCATCCATCAATATCAGGCGACTTCCCTCATGGAGCCCCTGCTCGTGCAATATACGGGCAAGTTGTCGAGCTGCCTGTGTAGAACTTTTATCATTGCGACGTTGCAGCCATTTTACGCGCCATTCACGAATATGGTCTGGGTGGCTGCTGGTACGGCCTGTGGCTGAAATCAGTCGGTCGTATCTGAAGGAATCTAGCCCAAGCTTTACATTGCCTGCTCCCCAACCGTCCTCGGTATCGCCCAACCGATCGATCAAACTGCTGGCTTTACTTCCAGAGAGATCGAGCCAACAGTCCGCATCCGCTTCAAGAGACAGTGCCTCCAAGCTCCGGTCTATGACCATGTCAGTGGCATGAAAATTCGACTTTTTCGCTAACTTCAATCCTGCCCAACGGACGTTACCGACACGAATCCCATCCAAAAAGACGTCTCCATCCAATGCCGATTTACGTGGGTTTTGAGACAATGGATCAGCAGCCGCGAAGTTAAGCTGGCCCCCGATGGAAGCGCCGTTTGCATAGAGCGCCGCTTCTCCGGGGCGGTAAAGGCGAGCGCCTTCTAAGCGGAGGTTTCCATTTATCACTGCTGACGAGACGCTTATTTTACCGTACACATCAATTCGATGCAAAATAACATCGCTTGCAATGTTCGCGCTGTCGATAGCTAAATCTGCCTGCTTTAGTCCATTAGAAATGCCGATTACAACATCACTGAGAGTCATAGACGAACCTATTTCTGCGCCCATAAAGTTTACTAGGCCTTCAAGCTGGCATGGTAACGCAGTTGTTCCTGAGATCATAAATCCGCCATTGAGCCGTGCGTCTTGGAACACCAATGCGTGCTTCGCAGGGCCGGTCACGTGAACCCGCGTCATACGGGTGAGGCCCTTTACGGAAACGCCCATCATACGGATGTCACCGCCTTCAAAAATCAACTCGTCAAAAAAGACGTCCGCTTCGATTGTCGCGTATAGTACGGAAAGCAGAGCGTCGTCCTCATGTCCATAGTTCTCAGGAAGCCCGGAAAGATCGGGGGAGGGCTTGGCCCGCTTGCTCTTCATATTGTGGATTGAAAGCCCACCGATTTTTGAATGATCGATGTTCAGGCAACCTGTCAAAGTCAACTCTTGAATGATTACTCCACCGTGCACAGAAGCTTCTCGTATCGAGATTGCGCTACCTTCGTCGAAATTTGTTGCGTCGGCGATAATCTCGGAGAGGATGATCTTCCCTCCGCATTTGATGCTGTCGGCAGTCATCGCTCCACGGAATTCAACACCGGCGTCTGATTGACCAATCAACAGGTCAGCGCCAATCTTGGAGTTATTCAACAATAAGCATCGAGGTTCATTGGACTCGATGATGGCGTTAGTCAGTTGGAATTGACCACCTATCTTTGTTAGCAGAAAACGAATAATTCCCTTAACGTTGAGGTCACGACCTTCTGCCGCCCCCATCAAAACCGATTCATCTACTTGTAAGCTGTCCGCGATAATAGATGGTCCGCCAAGGCCGTTAAGGTTGGCGCCAAGTATCGCTAGAACCCCGATTTTTGAATTGGTCAACTTGACTGCGCCAATCGCTTCGAATGATCTTCCGTCATTCACGCATAGCTCAATCGCGCCAGAAACTGAGGCGTCCGAGATATCAAGCGCACTGAGACCATTAACATTGGCTTTGCCAACAATGCTCCCGCCGAGTTTCAGTGCACCGTCGATCCGAACTCCCCTGAGCATTAATGCACCTGCGATCTCGCAATTGGTGGCACGGATGCTGCGGCCAATCCTTGCCTCATTTAATTGTATCGCATATCCATCGCTTTGTGCTCGAAAGGTTGAGCCGCTAAGTGAAACAGTACCCGATACATTGAGGCTCCTAGCTTCAAGGACGCCCTCAACTTGGCTCAACTCGATCAAAAGTTCGTTCAATTCGGACTTGGGAAGATCGACAAATTTAAGATGTGATTTGGCAATTAGCAGCATGTCCCAATGACTTGATCGAGAGCGCAAACCACCGTCAATATCGCAACTAATGATCTGAAGCGTGATAGGACGACCTCGCTTACCGACTCCATTGAGGTTGAGGTCACCTGAAACCTTAGCATTTAGCAGTGTAATTGCTGTTCCCGAGCGCGAGTTTTCGGCGGCGTTTTGGATTCGCTGACTAAGGTCAATAGCTGAGATAGATCGTCCTTCGAAGTCAACTTGTTCACCCGCCTCGAAGCGATCTAAAAGATTTTTAATATTAGCGGCCATATTTAACCTTTGCTCTATTGGTGAGTTCAATTCTATCCAAATTGTCGCTCAATGCAATTTCGATGCAAGCTTGAACAAAACGTAACCGCCGAGAGTCTTCACCGGAATAAAGCTGACGTCCGCTGACGGGATGAAGCAGGTGTAGCATTTGCCCGAGCTGTCTTTGATCGACTTGGCAGGGTGTTGGTTTTCGCTGCCAGTCCAGCGGGGGTCGACCATTAGCGCCGCTTGGGTACTTCGCAGTCTCAAAATACCCATACCAGAGCGAAGCAGAGACATGAGGTTCTATTCCCTATGCCGCATTCGAATGTTAGGCGCTGGTAGCCTCTCAGCGCGTTCAAAGGCCGTTCCCCTTCGATTGCCGAAGACGCCGCATTTTAGACCGTTGAAAGAGGTACGCAAATGGGGTACACACCACCTGTAGACGTTGCTTTTAATTCATGGAAAACAAGGGTTTGTTTGATCTTCGGGACAGTCCTATCCTGTCCACCATTACCCCTCAGGGGTTCAGCTAGCCAACAGAACCCGATCGTCCCTGGCCTGTCCTCTCCTGGAGTGGGCGCTGGATAGCATAGTCTTTGCTGGTATTTTTCAGAAGCACCCCGGCAATATTCCCCCTTCAGTGCCCTTATGCCGTTGCAGCCGCAGTGGGTGGATTGATTGCCGATCGCCCAGACCCGCTATCGCATTCACTGCAGGCAAGCCGGTTGGTCTTGCCGATCTTCAATAGTTATCAACTATTTTACCCTAAATAATTTCTGCATTGTCGGCTAGGATTTTGCCGGTTTATCCGGAGAACTTTCCGTCAAACACTAAAGGAGTGCACGTAACTTAAGTAAGGGAACAGTAGCTATGATGGCTCAAACAACAATGACCAGTGACCAGATGTTTTTAAATGCGCTTGATGCGCTTGACCGTGAGACCAGAATTAATGTGGGTACCGATGCAGTGCTCTACCGTGCTGGCGAGCAATGTGACAATGTCTACATTGTAAACCTGTCAGCACATGGAGTCCGGGTGATATGCGATTCTCCACCTTTGGTCGGAGAAGCCGTGAAAATCGAACTAGCCGATTCAGGGCTTTTCGAAGGAGTCGTCCGATGGCGAAAGCAGGATAATTTTGGTGTTCATATATTCGAGAGCATTGATGTAAGCCTGTATTTCACTCCGCAAGAATATTGACTATTTGTGCATTTCTTTAGTCGCTCCATCTGCGGGTAGATGGTTGCCATATCCGGCTCTCCGGATTTCTTGACGACAAAGGCGTTGCCGGCACTGCCGGCGTAGTCGATGCGATAACCAGAGACCGGCAAAACGAACAGGTAAGGCCTTTGCTATTACAGCAAAGGTTTTACTTGGTTTGTTGCTATTGGCATGGTCCAGCAGCAACAAACCTGATCGTACGGATTTCCTGTTTGATACGGATATATTTTCTTGCCTTGTCTCAAAGATCGAAACTTGCCTATATCGGCGCAAGCCCCGTTTCGGGGACATTAATTCAGCAGGAAATCATCATGCGTCTGTTTCTACTGGCAGTTTGCCTTCCGCTCGTCATTACCGGTTGCATGACCGCGCCAACAAAGCCGTCAGCTAGCGATATCAACACTGCTGTCGCAAATCCCGAACTGTCTTCGGATTCAGATAAAGCCGCCAGAGGGCTGCTTTTTGCCAAAACGCATTGCGCCGCTTGCCACGGTGTGACCAGCGGGCAAATTTCAACGAACCAGAAGGCACCGCCGTTCGAGTCTATAGTCAACGTTCGGGGTCTGACTGAAAATAGCATGAAGACCTGGCTTCGCGATTCGCACAATTACCCGGAACAGATGGACTTCGAGATTGATGCAAAGCGGATTGATGAACTTGCGGCCCATATGCTGACGCTCAAAAGCCCCGATTACCGGCCTCCGATTCAATAAGATTGCATAACGGCGATCATTCGACACGACCTGGTGCGCAATTGTGCATTGCATTTGGTGAGTTACCTATATAATACACCTCGATCAATCCTAATTATACAGGCAGGAATTCGAGGATGCTGGAACTCAAAAATGTGACGCATATCTACCCGAACGGCACCAAGGCGCTCGACGATGTCAGCCTGTCGATCCCAAAGGGTATGTTCGGTTTGCTCGGCCCCAATGGCGCGGGCAAATCGACCTTGATGCGAACGGTGGCGACGCTGCAGACGCCGACTCAGGGCGAGATTTATTTTGGCGATCTCGACATTTTGCAGGATCCGGAGAAGCTGCGCGAATCGCTGGGTTATCTGCCGCAGGATTTCGGCGTATATCCACGCGTGTCGGCTTATGACATGCTTGACCATATGGCGGTATTGAAGGGAATCGCCTCTACGGCGGATCGCAAGGCTACGGTCGAGACCCTGCTCAGCCAGACCAACTTGTGGGATGTCCGGAAAAAGGCGATTGCCGGATTTTCCGGCGGGATGCGACAACGTTTCGGTATCGCCCAGGCGCTGATCGGCAATCCCGAACTGATCATCGTTGACGAGCCGACGGCGGGCCTTGATCCGGAGGAGCGCAACCGCTTCCTCAACCTGCTCGCCGAGATTGGCGAGAATGTCGTGATCATATTATCGACCCATATTGTCGAAGATGTCTCCGATCTTTGCCCGCAGATGGCAGTCATCGCCAATGGCCGGATCGAGCTTGAGGGCGCACCGCTTGATTTGATCGAGAAGACCGACGGCAGTATCTGGTCCAAAACGATCCGGCGCGAGGAACTCGACAGCTACCGGGCAAAATATGAAGTCATTTCCACCCGCCTCTTCGCGGGTTCGACGGTCATCCACATATTGAGCTCCAGCGATCCGAAAGACGGGTTTATAGCGGTGAACGGAGGACTGGAGGATGTCTATTTCTCGACACTGGCGGGCGCGCGCAAGGATACTGCCACCCAATCCAACGCAGCCTGAGCGGGAGAGAATATATGTTCGGCAAGATTGCTGCGTTTGAACTGCGCTACCAGCTTCGCAACCCGGTTTTCTGGGTGGTTACGACTATCTTCTTCCTGCTCACCTTCGGGGCAGCGACATCGGAAAATGTGCAAATAGGTGACGGCGGCAATGTCCACGCCAACAGCCCGGCGGCGCTGGCCGAGACAACGATCATAATGTCGATATTCTTCATGTTCGTGACCACGGCCTTTGTCGCCAATGTCATTGTCCGGGATGACGACAGCGGGTTCGGGCCGATGGTCCGATCGACCCGGGTCAGCAAGTTTGATTATCTCATCGGGCGTTTTACGGGCGCTTTCGGTATATCTGCGATTGCGTTTCTGACTGTGCCATTGGCGATTTTTATTGGTTCCTACATGCCGTGGGTCGACCCCGAAACCATCGGGCCCAATCGGCTGAGCGACTATCTCTACGCCTATTTTCTGCTGGCCGTTCCCTCGATATTCCTGACGTCTTGCCTTTTCTTCGCCGTTGCCACTGTCACCCGGTCAATGATGTACAGTTATGTCGGTGTCGTCGCATTTCTGGTGCTCTATTTGGTGTTCAGCGCCGTCACGGAATTTGATCCCGCGCTGCTGTTGTTCAGTGCCTATGCCGAGCCATTCGGCGGAGCCGCATATGAATATATAACGCGCTATTGGACGGCGGCCGAAAGCAACAGCATGATGGCGCCTTTTGACGGGGTGCTGCTGGCCAACCGGCTGATCTGGATCGGCGTATCATTGGCTGCCCTGGCCTTTGCCTATTCGCGCTTCAGCTTTACCGAACGCGGTGCCTCGAAACGGAAAATGAAAAAGCAGCAGAAGAAGGCGGCGGCTCTCGCAATGGAAAAGCCGACGCTAATTGATACGTTGCCCGCCGCCAACCCCGGCGCATCTAGCTGGGTAAGGCTGGTTACGCGCACACGCTTTGAAATGTCCCAGATCTTCAAAAGCCCTGCATTTTTCATCATCGTCTCTATCGGTCTATTCTCTTCCGGGGCCGGCCTGTTATTGAATACTGTTCCCTATGGAACACCCATCTACCCGAGAACTTTCTATGTCATCGGCATATTGGAGGGTGGCTTCACCCTGTTCCCGATGATCCTGGCTATTTTCTACGGCGGTGAGCTGGTCTGGCGTGATCGAGACCAGAAGATGCACGAAATTATCGATTCCACCTCTTTGCCCAACTGGGCCTATATGGTGCCCAAGGCGCTGGCGGTCATTGGCGTGTTGTTGACGGCATTGGTGATTTCCATGGTCGCCGCGATGCTGATCCAGCTGGGCAAAGGCTATACCGATCTGGAATTCGGGAAATATCTGCAATGGTATCTTTTGCCCGGCACGGTCGAAATGGTGACGCTCGGCATTTTGTCGGTATTTGTCCAGGCGCTCAGTCCGAACAAATATATCGGTTGGGGCATCATGGTCCTTTATATGGTGGCGACGATTGTCTTCAGCATCATCGGCTGGAATCACCCGCTCTATCTGTTTGGCCAGGGCATTCCGGTACCGTTATCCGATATGAACGGCGACTTGGTCAGCGGTGTCGGAGCATGGTGGGTGCGTCTATATTGGGGCATTTTTGCAGCAATTCTGGCGCTGCTGGCCCATTTTATCTGGCGGCGTGGTACAGAAATAAGTCTGCTGCCTCGGATCAGGCAACTGCCGCGCCGGCTTGCTAGCCCGGCGGGCGGATTGCTGGCGATATTGGCGGCAGCTGCAGCGTTGACCGGCTTTCACATCTACAAGAATACAAATGTCGTGAATGAATATGTGGGGCGCGACGGCCTGGAGGAAATGCAGGCTGAATATGAGAAAAAATATCTGAAATATGAAACGCTCAAACAACCGGCCTTCACCAGCATCAAGCTGAATATCGATATTTTTCCCGACGAGAAAAAGCTGAACGTCACTGGCGAAGCGGACCTGGTAAACGATACCGGCGCGCCGGTCGAAGTCTTGCATGTGCGGTTTCAGGACCCGGTGATTGAAATCGCGTCGGTGGATATACCTGGTTCAAAATTGGAACTGAACGACGAAAAATATAAATATCGCATCTACCGGTTCGACACGCCGATGGCGGTCGGTGAACGCCGCAGCATCGCCTTCACGAGCGTTCGCCATGCCAAAGGATTTCGCGCGCGGGAAAATGATGTGCGGCTGGTACGCAATGGCACATTCCTCAATAATAGTGAATTTTCGCCGCAACTGGGGATGAACCGCAGCGGATTGCTGACCGACCGGGCGACGCGCCGCAAATACGGGCTGCCATCCGAGCTACGTCCACCCAAACTGGGTGATGAAAGCGCGCGCGAGCAAAATTATGTCGGCGATGCCGACTGGGTCATGTCCGACATTACTGTGAGCACCAGCAAGGATCAGACCCCGATCGCGCCTGGCAGCAAGATATCGGATGAAGTCCGAGGGGACCGGCGCATAGCAAGATTTGTGTCCACCAATCCAATATTGGCGTTTTTCTCTGTTCAGTCGGCCAGATATGCAGTCGCCGAACGCAGCGCCAATGGCATTGACATGGCGGTCTATTATCAACCGGAGCATGATTATAACGTCAATACCATGCTGGATGCGACCGAGAGCTCTCTGGCCTATTTTCAGAAGAATTTCGGTCCTTATCAGTTCGACTATGCGAGGATCATCGAGTTTCCCGGCTATGCCAGTTTTGCGCAGGCCTTTGCCGGGACCGTGCCCTATTCAGAGCGTATCGGTTTTCTTGCCAATATTACCGATCCCGATGATATCGACTATGTCACCTATGTGACGGCGCATGAATTCGGACACCAATATTGGGCGCATCAGCTGATCAGCGCGGATATGCAGGGCGGCACGCTGATGGTCGAAACCATGGCGCAATATTCGGCTCTGATGGTGATGAAGAAAATATATGGCGAGGATAAAATCCGCCGCTTCCTGAAATATGAACTCGACAATTATCTCAACTCTCGCGGCAGCGAGGCGCTGGAAGAATTGCCGCTCAACAAGGTCGAAGATCAGGGCTATATCCATTATCGCAAGGGTGCTGTGGTCATGTATCTGCTGCAGGACCGGCTTGGAGAAGACCGGGTCAACGGGATGCTCGCTGCGCTGCTGGACCGATACAAGTTCAAGGGTCCCCCTTATGCGACGTCCACCGATCTGGTCGACGGCTTCAAGTCGCTGGCGCGCAATGACGCAGAACGGCAGCTGGTCACGGATTTGCTGGAGAAGATCACCGTCTATGATCTGAAGGCCGGTAGTGCGAACGTTACCAAACTTGCCGACGGGCGCTATCAAACCGAAATCTCGGTCGAAGCAGCCAAATTTTATGCCGATGGTCTCGGCGAGGAAAGCAGAGCAGAACTCGCCGACGAGATCGACATCGGTCTGTTCACTGCAAGACCGGGGCAAGCGGCATTCAGCAGCAAGGATGTCCTGTACAGGAAGCGCCACAAAATCACGTCCGGACCACAGAAAATCCGCATAGTGACCATGAAGCGCCCGCAATTTGCCGGTGTCGATCCCTATAATAAATATATCGACCGTGACAGCGATGACAATATTGTCGAGGTGTCCGACCAGTAGCCATCTTGACGCGCCTCAGGCTCTGAGCCATGCGCTGGCCATGCGATTTTTCTCTGATAATGCCGCGTCGGTGCACCCCAGGCTGCTGGAAGCCCTCAACGCGGCCAATGGGCAGGATACGGCCTATGATGGCGATGCCCTGAGCGCACAGCTGAATGCAGCCTTTTCCGGCCTGTTCGAAACCGAGGTCGAGGCGCTTTGGGTGGCGACCGGCACGGTGGCCAATTCACTGGCGCTCGCCGCGATGTGCCAGCCGCATCAGGGTGTGATCTGCCACAAGGAAGCGCATATCGAGCAAGACGAGGCGGGTGCGCCCGGCTTCTTTACCGGTGGCGCCAAGCTGATGCTGCTCGACGGGGCGGGGGCAAAGCTCTCGGCGGAAAGCGTGGAAGCGCATTGTGCGGCGATCCGCGACGATGTTCATCAGGTACAGCCGGCCGCCGTCTCGATCACCAATGCTAGCGAATATGGCATGGTCTATCGCCCCGGGGAGGTCGCCGCGCTGGCGGAAGTCTGCAAGCCGCGCGGGCTTGGCCTGCACATGGATGGCGCGCGCTTTGCCAATGCGGTTGCGACGCTCGGCTGCTCGCCCGCCGAGCTGACGTGGAAAGCCGGTGTCGATGCGCTCAGCTTCGGCTTTGTCAAAAACGGCGGGATGAGTGCCGAGGCTCTGATATTCTTCGACCGCGAGCTCGCCGCCGAGACCCATTATCGCCGCAAGCGCGCCGGGCATTTGCAGTCCAAGGGCCGGTTCCTCGCAGCGCAGATACTGGCGATGCTGCAGGATGATCTGTGGCTTGCCAATGCGCGGACTGCCAACGCAGGCGCGCAGATACTTGCCGAGGCCGCCGGTGGCCGACTGCTCTACCCGGTCGAGGCGAACGAGATTTTCATCAAATTGACAGCCGACGAAGCGGCAAAGTTGCGTAATATCGGATTTGACTTTTATGACTGGGGCGACGGACAGGCCCGGCTGGTGACCAGCTGGAACCAGAGCGCCGAGGATATCCGCCCGCTCGCAGAAGCGATCGCGTCTCTATGAGTGGCGACGAGAGCGCTGAACCCAGCTTGCTCACGCCCCGCATATTGATCCCGTTCCTGCTGGTCTCGCTGATCTGGGGGTCGACCTGGCTGGTGATCAAGGATCAGATTTCCGAAGTGCCGCCCAGCTGGTCGGTCAGCTACCGGTTCATCATCGCCGCTGCCGCGATGTTCATGCTGGTGGCCTATAAGCGGCTGTCGTTCCGGCTCGACCGCACCGGCTATATGTTCGCTCTCATCCTCGGGCTCTTCCAGTTCTCGTTCAATTTCAATTTCGTTTACAACGCCGAGCTGTTCATCACCTCGGGCCTGGTCGCCGTGCTGTTTGCGCTGCTGATGGTCCCCAACGCGATCATGGGCCGTATTTTTCTGGGGCAAAAGATTTCGGGCGCATTTCTTGGCGGTTCTGCGATTGCTGCGGTCGGTATTGCGTTGCTGTTCTGGCACGAATATCGTGCCTCACCAGCCAGCCTCGAACAGGTGCTGATCGGCGCCGCGCTGGCTTTCGGCGGGATCATGTCGGCCTCGATCGCCAATGTCATGCAGGCCGGAAAGCGGCTCAAATCCTACCCGATCATCACGGTTCTCGCCTGGGCGATGCTGTTTGGCGCGCTGATCAATATCGCGCTGTCCTGGATAACCGTAGGACCGCCGGTTTATGAAATGCGCGCAGCCTATTGGGGCGGGATCGTCTATCTCGGAGTCATCGGCTCAGTCGTCACCTTCCCGCTCTATTTTGCAATGATCCGCGAGATCGGACCGGGCAAGGCCGCCTATTCCAGCGTGTTGGTGCCGGTTGTGGCGATGATCCTCTCGACGATTTTCGAAGCCTATGTCTGGACTTGGCTGCCCGCCGGAGGAGCCGCGCTGGCGATGCTAGGGTTGCTGGTGGCGTTGCGCGCGCGCAAACCGAAAACACCGCGCATTTCGGCCTGAATATCCGGTCTGGCGACGTTCGAGAACGCCAGTCGACTGATGGTTCTCGGGTCCGGGCTCATGCCTTCCATTTTGAATTGAACATCTCGAAAAACGATGCAGGGGTATTGGTCATTGCATCATGGCGGGCGCTCCATGCTGTAATCTCAAGCATGACCGGCAGAAAATCGGCGCCCTTGGACGTAAGAGCATAGTTGAAACTCGACCCATTTTTCTGGGCCACCGATTTGGTGATGATGCCGTGCTCCTCTAGCCGTTTCAAACGATCGGCCAGAATGTTGGTGGAAATTCTTTCAGCTGACTGCAGAAGCTCGCCATAAGTTTGCTTTCCCTTAAACATAAGGTCGCGGACGATAAGCAGCGTCCATTTGTCGCCAAATGTTTCCAAGACAAAATTGATCGGACAGTTTGAACGGCATGTACTTGAATCTCGGGTCATATGATCTTGAAACATGAGTGCTTGCATAATGCAAGTTCTAAGAGTAGTTGTAATATGCAAGTGCATTTCAGGGAGTGTGGATATGCGTCTTTCCAAAGCCTCTGCCACAGCAATTTGCGTTGCCGGTACAATATCTGTCGCGCTCCTTTTCTGGTATGATTGGAGCGCCAAAACATTGAGCCCCGCAGAGGTCGATGATTATATGGCGATCATTGAACGGCAAACGCAAGTCCCCGGCGGCAGGCACGACCTTCCCGCCTTGCGCGCATTTCTGGAACAGGATGATGGACAGCCAGTCTATACGGTGAACATGTACAAATTCCACGATATGGCCGACTATCCCGAAGGGTCCGGCTATGGAGGGACGGGAGAACAGGCATATGATCGCTTCAGCAAGGTGATGATTCCGCTGATGATCAAGCGCGGTTCCCACCCGATCTATGGCAGCAATTGGGCCGATGCCTTGAACAGCCGGTGGGACAGAATTGTGATCGTCAGATATCGCAGCCGCCGTGATCTTGTCGATCTGTTCGCGACCGAGGAATTTGCCAATGCATCGCTTCACAAATGGGCCAGTTTGCGGAAGCATGACCGTATGCTCGTCCAGGCGGTTCACATCCCCGATGGACGGTATCTCATAATGTTCATCGGCCTATTGTCGGGACTTATTGCCTATCTGCTGGTCAGATTTCCGTTTGGCCGGATGAAGCGGCGATTCGAGGACGTGCGATAGTTCCGAAACCCGCTAAATCAGTCCGGTTAATCCCGTCTTGTAATCCGGATATTGCGGCTCCCAGCCGAGTAGCCGCTTTGCCTTGCCATTGGTTATGCGCCGGTTCTCTTCATAGAAGCCCAGCGCGGCCTGAGAGAGATTGGCCTCTTCCAGCGACTGCAAGGGCGGCACGTCCATCCCCAATAATCGCGCTGCATAAGCGATGACTTCATGCTGCGGCGCGGGCAGGTCGTCTGCGATATTAAAAACCCCGGCAGGGCCATCGAATGAAGCGATTACCGCCGAAACAATATCATCGACATGGATGCGGCTGAAAACCTGTCCCGGCATATTGACGCGCCGCGCCTTGCCGCTGCGGACCCGGGTGAGCGGGCTGCGGCCCGGCCCGTAAATGCCGGGCAAGCGAAAGACATGCATATCATCGCGCAACGCCTGCCAGCGCGGATCAGCCTTGCTGCGCGCCTTGCGGCGACCAGAGCCGATTGGTGCGCTCTCGTCGACCCATGCACCATCTACATCGCCATAGACGCCGGTAGCGGAGAGATAGCCGCTCCATTGCAGAGAGGCAGAGGCGATCGTCTCGCCATATTGATCGAGCACAGGCTCGCTGTCATCGCTGGCTGGTGGGACCGAGGATAATATGTGCGTGGCATCCGCCAGCGCCGCCAGAACCGCAGGCCTGTCATCAAAGGCGATCGCGCCATCACTCGCTTCGCGGCGCGTTCCGGTCACGGTCCAGCCGTTGCTGCGCAACTGCTCGGCTAGCCGCGAGGAGGTATAGCCCATTCCGAAGATCAGCATGTGCGGCATCGCTAGCTACTCCTTCTCCAGCTTGCCCGGGTTTTCAATCTCCGGATTATCAACATTGTCGGCTTTCCACTGCATCGCCATGCGCACCCGCGTGGCACCGGAGGGGTGATCGAAGAACAGCATTTCCTCCACCGGTCCCGGTTCGATCTTGCGATATTCCGACAATCGCATCGATACTTTGGCAAAGCCGTCCGGTTCTCTGGCCGTATCAAGCCCGAACTGGTCTGCGTCGCTCTCGGTAATCCTGACCAGGCTATTGAGTGCCGGTGTCGCGGCGAAGAAATAGGCGGTCAGGATGAGGCTGAGCAACGGAATAACCGCAGGATCGGATATGTTCCGGATGCCCCATCTCGCGCCATGGCGTTCGATTAGCCGGGGAGCGAGCCGCGCGACCACGAACAGTCCGAAGCCTATGATCAGAGCCAGAATAAGGATGGTGCGCCAGGTATGGCCAAGGACATAATGGGCCAGTTCATGCCCCATCACCGCCGCAACTTCTTCCGGATCAGTGCGCTCAAGCAGATTGTCGTTTAGCGAAATCCGGATCGTTGGTCCGATACCGGAAACATTGGCCGATATTCGTTTATGCTGTTTGGACTGGTCGAACACATAGATATTGTCGGCGGGAATATCATATTCCGCCGCCATCGCGACAATCCGGTCGCGCATCGGCCCCTCCGCCATCTCTTGATAGTCGTTGAACAGGGGCGAAATGAACACCGGCCCGAGCATCATTCCGATAAACAGAAAGATCGAAACCACGCCGGTTCCCCATAGCCACCATGTCTTGGGCGCGCGCCGGATCACAGCGAAAATGGCCATGATCAGCAGCGAGAACATGATCAGCGATATCACGAGACCAACCATCTGCTCGCCGAACCAACTGCCAAAATCCAGGCTCATCAGATCATATTGCTGTTCCCGGAAAAAATCGGTGTAAATGGTCCAGGGCAGAGCGATCAGAAATCCGGCGATGATATAAGGCAGGGCATAGAGCGCTGGCTGCAGCCATTTGCGGCTGGTTACCCGTTCTGCCCAGTCCCGGAAGCGAGCGGACAGGCGCGACTGCAGGATCAGGAAGTCGACCAATATACCGACGATGGCACCCCACAGGATCAGCCAATAGCCGCCCTGGAAATAATTGTTGGATTTCTCGAGCTCGGCGCCCTGCAACGTGTCGATATAGGCGCGGCTGGCTTGCTCGACGTCAAAGGCCGCAGCCCCCGGTTGCGCGAAAATGCTCTCCACCGGTAAACCCGCAACCAACGTGGCGGCGATAAACAGCATCAATATTCTGGACATGGTCCACTCCCTTTTGCCCTTGCCATAAACGCAATTGCGCGGGGTGCAAATGGCTCTTATGGCAAGCCCATGTTAGATATTCAAAAAGCACCGAATGACGAAATGGCAGATGCCGCGCCAGCTCCCAAGGATCCGGCCACCATCCGCCGCGAGGATTACCGGCCGCCGGCCTGGTTCATTCCGGAGGTTGAACTGGATTTCCAGCTCGATCTTGAACGGACCGTGGTGCGCTCGAAACTGGATGTCCGGCGCTCGAAAAGTGCGAAAGCGGACGAGCCTCTGGTTCTGCAGGGCGACGATATCACCCCGACTTCGGTCAAGGTTGACGGCGAGGCCCGCACCGACTGGACGCTGGTCGAGGGCGATCTGGTCCTGCCACTGAGCGGCGCGTCGCATGTCGTCGAAATCGAGGTCGAACTCGATCCGTCGACCAACACCCAGCTGATGGGCCTCTATGGCTCAAACGGGATGTTATGCACGCAGTGCGAGGCGGAAGGCTTCCGCAGGATCACCTTCGCGCCCGACCGGCCAGATGTGCTGAGCCGCTATCAGGTGCGGATGGAGGCCGACAAGGCGAAATTCCCGGTGCTGCTGTGCAATGGTGACAAGGTTGCGGAAGGCGATGGCGAAAATGGCCGTCATTGGGTGCAGTGGAATGATCCCTGGCCGAAGCCGAGCTATCTGTTCGCATTGGTCGCCGGTGATCTGGTCGCCAATAGTGACAGCTTCACCACCCGCTCGGGCAAGCCGGTAGAGCTCAATATCTGGGTCCGCGACGGCGATCTCGATCGTACCGGCCATGCCATGCAGGCGCTGAAGGATTCGATGCGCTGGGACGAAGAAACTTACGGTCGCGAATATGATCTCGGCCTGTTCAACATTGTTGCGGTCAGCGACTTCAACATGGGAGCAATGGAGAACAAGGGGCTGAATATCTTCAATTCCCGCTATATTCTCGCCGATCCCGAAGTCGCCACCGACGCCGATTTCGACGGCATCGAAGGCGTGGTCGCGCACGAATATTTCCACAACTGGTCGGGCAATCGCGTCACCTGCCGCGACTGGTTCCAGCTCAGCCTGAAAGAAGGCTTTACCGTCTATCGTGACCAGAGCTTTTCCGCCGACATGGGCTCGGCCGCGCTCAAGCGGATCGAGGATGTCCGCATCTTGCGCGCGGCGCAATTCCCCGAGGATGCAGGCCCGCTGGCCCATCCGATCCGCCCGGAAAGCTATCAGGAAATTTCCAATTTCTACACCGCGACCATCTATAACAAGGGCGCGGAAGTCATCCGGATGATGAACACGCTGATGGGACCGGAGAATTTCCGCAAGGGCACCGATCTCTATTTCGACCGACACGATGGCGAAGCGGCAACTTGCGAGGATTTTGTCACCGCGATGGAAGACGGCGGCGAAATCGATCTGAAGCAATTCCGCAAATGGTATGAGACACCGGGTACACCGCGGGTCAGTGCGACGCTGTCCCACGATCCGCAAACCGGTACCGCGACGGTTCACCTCACCCAGAAAATCGCCCAGAATGGCGAGAAGCCCAAAGCGTCTGAGTTGCTGATTCCGCTCCGGACAGCGCTGCTTGATCCGGAGACCGGCGCGCATCAGGGCGAACAGCTGCTTTTGCTTGATCAGGCGGAGAAAAGCTTCGTCCTCGAAGGCTATGAGGATCGCCCGATCCTGTCGATCAACCGCGGCTTCTCCGCGCCAATCATCCTGGACAGCAACCAGACAGCCGAAGAACTGGCCTTCCTCTCTGCCCATGATGACGATCCGTTTGCGCGGTTCGAAGCAGTGCAGAGGCTGATGACCGGCTATCTGACCGCAAAGGTGCTTGGCACCCCGGTCGACCGCGACATCATCCTGCTCGCCGTAGCGAAAATACTAGCCGATACAACGATCGATCCCGCCTTTCTTGCCGAATTGATCCTGCTGCCGAGCGAAGCCTTTCTCGGTGACCAGATGGTCGAAGTCGATCCGCAGGCAATTCACGAAGAACGCGAAAAATTGCGCGGCAAGATCGCGGTGCAGTTCGAAAAACAGTTCCGCAAGCTCTACAAGAGCTGCTGGCCCGGCGAATTCTCGCTCGATGCCGAGGCGCGCGGGAAGCGGAAGCTGCGTAATGTGACGCTTGGCTATCTCGCTGCGTCCTTCACCGAAGATGCTGCGGAAATCGCTTTTGACCAATATCGCGAGGCGGATAATATGACCGCTATGCAGGGCGCACTCGCCGTATTGTCCCATCTTGAAGCCGACGAGCGCGCTATCGCTTTCGACGATTTCTACAAGAGATTCAAAGGCAATGCGCTGGTTCTTGATAAATGGTTCAGCCTGCAGACCATGTCGATGCGTAGCGATACGCTGAAACGCGTCGATGGCTTGTCGCGCCATCCCGATTTCAATATGTCCAACCCCAACCGCGTGCGCGCCCTCTACGGCGCGTTTACCGGCAATGCGGTGCGGTTCCACGATCCGTCGGGCAAGGGCTATCAGATGATCGCCGATATGGTGATCGCGCTGGACAAACAGAACCCGCAAACCGCGGCCCGCTTCATCCCGACACTCGGTCGCTGGCGCCGCTACGAACGCGGACGCTCGGAACTGATGCGGCTGGCGCTGGAAAAAATCGCCGCGCAGCCGGATCTGTCCAAAGATGTTGCCGAACAGGTCCACAAAAGCCTTGCTTGATATCACGACATCTCCCCTGCTCGACGGCGCGAAACACGGTTTTCTCGGTCGCGCAGGGGGCGTTTCGGAAGGCATTTACGCCGGACTGAACATCGGTCTGGGCAGCGACGATGATCGCGACACCATCATGGAAAACCGCCGCTGCGCGACGGAAGGCGTACTCCCGGGTAGCGAACTGGTCACCGTGCACCAGATTCACAGCGCCGATGTCGAGACCGTGACTGGCCCGATGCCACTGGACCAGCGTCCGCAGGCCGATGCGATGGTCACCGACCAGCCGAATCTGTTGCTCGGCATATTGACCGCCGACTGCGTGCCGGTGCTGTTTTACGATCCCAAAGCCAATGTGATTGGCGCGGCACACGCCGGCTGGAAGGGCGCGCTGGCCGGGGTCACCAACAAAGTGCTCACAGCGATGGAAGCGCTCGGCTCGGATCAAGCGAATATCGCCTGCGCCATCGGCCCTTGCATCGCGCAGGCCAGCTACGAAGTAGACGCAGCCTTCCGCACGCGGTTTCTCGCAGACGATGCCACCAATGACCGCTTCTTCGCCGCCGGAAAGCCGGATCATTATCAATTTGATATCGAGGATTATGTTGCCGCCCGCCTGCAAGCGGCAGGCATCACTAGGATCGATAAGCTCGGCCTCGACACCTATGCCAACGAGGATCGCTATTTCAGCTACCGCCGCTCCTGCCACCGCGACGAAGCGGGCTATGGAAGGCAGATTTCACTGATCGGCCTTACGGAATAATATTGATTTCCACCGTCACCCCAGCGAAGGCTGGGGCCTAAACCGATCTGGCCGCTAAGAAAGACCAATCGATTTTTACGCCGGCCCATGCTGGTATCAGGGGGGACAGGAGAAGGCATGAACGCACAACGCATCGGTCTATGGGCGGGGCTCGCCGGATTTGTCGCCATGTTGCTCGTTCCGGCTCCGGAGGCCATGTCGACGCCCGCCTGGCATGTCGCCGCGCTGACCCTGTTGATGGCGACCTGGTGGATGACCCAGGCGGTGCCGCTGACCGCTACCGCCTTGCTGCCGTTTCTCGCATTGCCGACAATGGATGTGATGACGGCTGGTGAAACCGCCAGCCAATATTATTCGCCGATCCTTTTTCTGATCCTCGGCGGCGCCTTTCTCGCTTTGGCAATCGAGCGCGTCGGCCTGCACAAGCGTCTGGCGCTGGCGATTATAGGACTATCCGGCAAGACGGCCTGGGGCATATTATTCGCCTTCATGATCGCCACAGCCTTGCTCAGCATGCTGATTTCCAACACCTCGTCGACTTTGATCATGATCCCGATCGCCTTAGCGGTATTGGTCGCGGGCAGGGTCAAGGATGGCGAAACCGACGGTTTTGCCGGCGCCCTCATCATGGGCGTCGCCTTTGCAGCATCAATTGGCGGACTCGGCACCTTGGTCGGCAGCCCGACCAACGCGATTGCCGCGGGCCTGATCAACAAGACACTTGGCATGAATCTGAATTTTCTGTCCTGGCTGAAATTCGGCATCCCGATCGTGATCATCGGCATCCCCGTTCTCGCGATCATCCTTATTGCCGTTCAAAAAGTCGGCCGACACAGTTTCGACGGTGTAAAAGCAAAGCTGGCCATCGGCTCGCCGGGTCCGTGGAGCGTTCCGGAAAAGCGCGTGGTCCCGGTAGTGGCGATTGTCGTGCTCGGCTGGCTGTTCCTGCCGCAGCTCAAGACCATCTTCCCGGACGGGGCGCTGCACGACGGCAGCATCGCTATTTTCGGCGGACTGCTGTTATTCTCGCTGCCCGATGGCACTGGCCGCCGTCTGCTCAACTGGGGCGAAGCGGACAAGGCGCCCTGGGGCGTGATCATGCTGTTTGGCGGCGGTCTCGCGCTGGCTGCCGGAATCATCGAATCCGGTCTGGCGGCATGGCTGGGCGGGGCGCTCGAACCGCTAAAATCGGTGCCGGTCATAATCATCGCCATCGCGCTGGTGGCGCTGGTCATCCTCGTGACCGAATTTGCCTCCAATGTCGCGACAGCCAGCGGGATCATGCCGGTGGTCGCCAGCCTGATCCTCGCCACCGGCGTCGATCCGGTGCTGCTGGCGGTGCCTGCCGCGATGGCGGCAAGCTGGGGCTTCATGCTGCCAAGTGGCACCGGGCCCAATGCCATCGCCTGGTCGACCGGCCATATCGAGCTGCCGAAAATGCTGAAATCCGGTCTGCTGCTCGACCTCGCCGGTATCCCAATCATAATCGGCTGTGTGTGGATGGTTTCCGTTGTAACCAGTTAAATTTTCAGGCAAGACTTCATGCAAATATTTGATGTGGAGAGATAGACTATGGCTAAGCAAGATGATCCCAATGCAGCGGTTCCGGTCACACGCCGGATGCCCAAGGCGCCGATCGAGAAAATCGGCGGCCGCAAGCTGAAGCCGGCGACGCTGATGATGGGCCACGGCTATGACCCGGAGCTTTCAGAAGGGTCGCTCAAACCGCCGATCTTCCTGACCTCGACCTTTGCTTTCGAAAATGCCGCCGCCGGCAAACGTTTCTTCGAAGGCATCACCGGCAAGCGTCCCGGCGGTTCGGATGGTCTGGTCTATTCGCGCTTCAACGGGCCCAATCAGGAAATTTTGGAAGACCGGCTCAGCATCTGGGACGAAGCCGAGGATGCGCTGGTTTTCTCCAGCGGCATGTCGGCGATCACCACGGTGCTGCTGGCCAATGTCAACCAGGGCGATGTCGTCGTCCACAGCGGCCCACTTTACGCCGCGACCGAAACGCTGATCAACAAGATCCTCGGCCGCTTCGGTGTGACCTTCCTCGACTTCCCCGCCGGCGCGAGCCCGTCGGAAGTCGCCACGATGCTCGAAGATGCGAAAGCAAAAGCCGCGGAAAATGGCGGCAAGGTCGCGATTATCTATCTCGAAAGCCCGGCCAATCCGACCAACGCCCTGGTCGATATCGAAGGCGTCGCCGATGCCCGCGAGGAGGTCTTCGGGAAGGACGGCGCACCACCAATCGCCATCGACAACACTTTCCTTGGCCCGCTCTGGCAGCAACCGCTCAAACATGGCGCGGATATCGTTATCTACAGCCTGACCAAATATGTCGGCGGCCACAGCGATCTCGTCGCCGGCGGCGTGCTCGGTAGCAAGGCCTATATGGACCCGATCCGCGCGATCCGGAACACCATCGGAACGATCTGTGACCCGAACACGGCCTGGATGCTGATGCGCAGCCTCGAGACGCTGGAACTGCGTATGACCCGCGCTGGTGAAAACGCGCTGAAAGTCTGCACCTTCCTGCGCGATCATCCCAAGGTCGACGGCCTCGGCTATCTCGGCTTCATCGAGGACAAGAGCCAGCAGGATATTTATGACCGCCATTGCAGCGGCGCCGGTTCGACCTTCTCATTGTTCATCAAGGGCGGCGAGGCGGAAGCTTTCCGCTTCCTCGACACGATGAAAATCGCCAAGCTGGCGGTCAGCCTCGGCGGCACGGAAACGCTGGCGAGCCTGCCGGCAGCGATGACCCATATCTCGGTCCCTGACGAACGCCGCGCCGCGCTCGGCATCACCGATAATCTGGTGCGCATCTCGATCGGTGTCGAGGACCCGGATGACCTGATCGCTGATTTCGACCAGGCGCTCGCCGCCGTCTGACCTTCCTGCCAAAGCAACCGTAACAGGCTGCTTTGGCAACTGGTTGAAAGCCTTTCCAGATTAGCGCTTTCCGCTTCCGGTCGAAATGCTATATCACGGCCATGGCAAAGCGACCCGTCTACCCCGTGATATGTACCGATCTTGACGGAACCCTGCTCGATCACCACAGCTATTCGGCAAAGCCGGCAGATCAGCTGGTTGCAGGCCTTTCCCGGCAGGCGCTGGCGGAAGTCGTCCCGGTTACCAGCAAGACCCACGCGGAATTGCTCTGGTTGCAGCAGACCCGGCCCCTGCCATTCTCGCTCTGCGTGACCGAGAATGGTTCCGTCATCCATGGCCCGGAAAACTTTTTTCCGGTTGAGGGCGGCCGAGCGGGCAGGCTCACGATGGGCATCGCCTATCCGGCGATTCTGGACCAGATCGGCAAACTGCCTGCTTCGCTGCGCCACCATTTTCGCGGTTTTGCCGATATGTCCGTTGACGAAGTTGTCGATGCCACCGGACTGGCCCCCGATGACGCGCGGCGGGCGAAAGACCGCCAGGCGACCGAGCCCTTTCTCTGGTCCGGCACGGACGGCGAACTGGAAACGCTCGCTGCGATAGTTGCCGAAGCCGGTCTGCGCATCCAGCGCGGCGGCCGGTTCTACCATCTGACCGGCCATGCGACCAAGGAGCAGGCGATGGGCCGGATCATCGAAACGATTGCCGGACAAAAGCCCGATTGCGATGTCCTTTCGATCGCTCTCGGCGACGGGCCCAATGATCTGGCGATGGTCGAGGCGGCTGATTTCGGAGTCATTATGCCCAATCCGCAAGGCGTGACGATTGCGACAACCAAGTCCGGTGTTCGCACCGCTCCTGCGCCGGGACCGGAGGGCTGGGTTGTGGCGGTGACAGAAATTCTGGCAGAATTGGGTTTAAACCTGCGCCAAAGCTGATTAGTCTCGTCTCTCCGCAAACACAGGGACATATATGGCTGATTTCCATCAAAACGGTAGCATTTCGACGCTCCACAACCTGTCCGATCGATCGGTCGAATCGCTGGAAGCGGATTTGATGGGGTTTCGCAAGGCCAATCCCATGGCGCTGGTTTTGCCCAGCCTGTTTTCGGAACTGGAAGGGCCGGCGCTCGAAAATATCGTCGATGAACTTTGTCAGGTGCCCTATCTGGATGACATCATCGTTGGACTGGACCGCGCCGACAAGGAGCAGTTCGAATATGCGAAACAATATTTTTCGCGGCTGCCGCAACGGCATCATATCTTGTGGAACAGTGGTCCGCGGCTGACTGCGCTCGACGCCGAACTGAAAGAACGCGGCCTGTCACCGGCAGAGCCGGGTAAAGGGCGCAATGTCTGGTTCTGTTTCGGCTATTTTCTCTCCGCCACCGATGCCCAGGTCGTCGGTCTCCATGATTGCGACATATTGACCTATGACCGGGAATTGCTGGCACGGTTGATGTATCCGGTGGCCAATCCGACATTCCCTTATGTATTTTCCAAAGGATATTATGCGCGGACAACGGAAGAGAAATTCAACGGCCGGGTTGTGCGCCTGCTGATCGGACCTTTGCTGGCGGCGCTCAAGAAAGTCTGCGAGCCCAATGACTATATCACCTATCTGAACAGCTTCCGCTACGCGCTGGCTGGTGAGTTTGCGATGGGCCGGCAGGTGGTCAAGAATATCCGAATTCCGTCCGACTGGGGGCTGGAAGTCGGCGTTCTCTCCGAAGTGTGGCGAAACCAGTCGACCCAGTCGATCTGTCAGGTCGAGATTGCCGACAATTATGACCACAAGCACCAGTCGGTCTCGCATGACAATCCCGAGGGCGGTCTGTCAAAAATGAGCATCGACATCACCAAATCGCTGTTCCGCAAACTTGCCACCGACGGACAGGTTTTTTCCGCCGGCACCTTCCGCACGCTGAAGGCAACCTATTTCCGGATCGCGCTGGATCGGATCGAGACCTTCTACAATGATGCAGTAATGAATGGTCTGACGCTCGACCGGCACGAGGAAGAGACGACGGTCGAACTGTTCGCCCAGAATATCATGACCGCTGGCGAAGTCTTTCTCGAATCGCCAAACGAAACACCCTTCATGGCCAACTGGAACCGGATCAACAGCGCCATTCCGGATTTCACCGAGCGTTTCAAGGAAGCGGTCCGGCTGGACAATGAAGATTAGGCCGGGGAAGACTAGGCCGGGGAAGACTAGGCCGGGTCGGGTGCCACATTGCTGAACCATACGGTCCGATAGGGCGACAGGGTAAACTCACCCTCAATGTCCGTGATGATATGGCCGGAGATCAGATCCCACCAACTGTCACCGGCAATCAGATTTACGTCTGCCAGCGAGAGGGACTTTTCCTCATTGGTCACGTTGCTGATCGCAAATATGCTCTGCTTCCGTTCCCGGCTCTGTCGCCAGATTCCGAATAGCCCCTCGGGTAGCGCCAGCGTGAATTGCACCGCATTGGGATGAAAGGCCTGCTGTTTCTTGCGGGTCTCGACCAAAGAGAGAAAACGGGAGAAGACCTGAGCCTCGACGGCTTCCGGGTCGGCCAGTTTCGCGGTGATTTCATCATAATCCAGCTGACGCCGGTTTATCGAGCGGTTGTGACCGGTCCGGTTGACCTCTTCATAGCCGTTCGGCGTTGCCAGCAGGCTGTGAATATAGATGGCCGGAATGCCTTCCAGCGCCAGCATGATCGCCATCGCCGCCATGAACCGATCGACCTGATACTCGTCCGGTCCATCCAGCGTCCCCTGCATCGCTTCAAAAAACGAGATATTCATCTCATAGGGTTTTTCGGTTCCGCCCGGTCCGCGCCGCATCGAAACCCGCCCGCCAAAGCCCTGAATGGCGGTCAGCATCTGGTCGACTTCGCCCTGCGGCAGTGCGCCTTCGGTCGGGCGCAGCCCGATCCCGTCATGGCTGGCAGTGAAATTGAGATAGGTGCAGCCGGTCAGCGCTGGCGGATTGCTGCGCGTCAGTCGTTTCAGATAGAGCGCGTTGCCGGTCAATAGCGCATGGACCAGTAGCGGCGGTAGCGCGAAATTATAAATGACATGGGCTTCGTTCTGGTTACCGAAATAGGTCAGATTCTCGTGATTGGGGATGTTGGTTTCGGTGATGATGATCAGCGTTTCGGCATGATGGTCCATCAAAGTGCGCAAAAGCCGGATAATCTCGTGCGTCTCGTCGAGATTGATCGAGGGCGTACCGATTTTTTTCCACAGAAAGGCGACCGCATCGAGCCGGAAGATCCGCACGCCATGGTCGATATAGGCAGCGATAATCTTGACAAATTCGATCAGAACTTCGGGATTGGTGAAGTCGAAATCGAGCTGGTCCGTGCTGAATGTGCTCCAGACATAACGGTCTCCCGAAGCGGTGCGAAACGGTGTCAGCAGGGGATGCGCGCGGGGACGCACCACTTGCCCGAGATCGGCTGCGGGATCAGCGGTATAATAATAATCCTTGCCCGGCGCTTCGTCGGACAGAAATTGCTGGAACCAGACGGATTTGCTCGATCCGTGATTGATGACCAGATCCCCCATCAGACGATAGTCGCCGGCAATGGCTTCGATATCGGACCAATCGCCCAGGTCCTCATCGACCGCGAGATAGTCGATCACCCCGAAACCGTCATCCGAACTATAAGGGAAAAATGGCAGAATATGCACCGCGCCGATTGTCTGGCCAATATGCTGTTTGAGGAAGCGGTGCAGCGTCTGCAGGGGATGCTCGCCCTCCGAGCGGATCGTGCCGCCATAGGTGATCATCGCGATATCGCTCTCGTCCCACAAATGCTTGTCGGCGATTTCCGATCTCGGGATCATCTTGCTCTTGTCGGGCCAGAACAGGTCAACAATGCGTTCTGCCAATGCCTCGCAATCATGATCGGGATAAACCGCGCCGAGATGCGCTGTCAGTCGTTGCAGAAGATGGTCGATAGTGGCGCGATCGTTCATGGCTTCTTCCGTCACTCCGAAAATCTTCTTGACCCCGGCGAAACAATCGGGCCCTTATTGTGCAGTGCATCAAACAACAAATCCTGATTCAATAAAAGCTTTTTTAAAGGATCTTTATCTGCAGGCCCTGCAACCGGCCCTGCCGGCAAACGCCATGCGTGATGTCCAGTGGCCAGAGGTGCCGGGCCGGACCTACCTGCTTTCCGTTGGAAAGGCGGCGACTCAGATGGCCGCTGCTATCCTGGATCGCCTGCCGGAAAATGCCGACGGCCTGATCATCACGCGTCAGGGATATGTCGAGCCGGGCTTCTCGCCGGACCATTTCCAGATTGTCGAGGCATCGCATCCGGTCCCCGATTCGGTCGGGGCAGAAGCCGCGCACACGGCTTTGCGAGTGGCAGATACACTCGGCGAAGATGATCTGTTGCTGGTTCTGATGTCCGGCGGCGCCAGCGCGCTGCTCCCCGCACCGGCCGACGGGATCTCTCTCCCAGAGAAACAGGCTGTTACGCGTGCCTTGCTGCGCAGCGGCGCGCCGATCGGCGAAATGAACATGGTGCGCAAACATCTTTCGGCGATCAAGGGCGGGCGACTGGCGGCGCGTGCCTGGCCGGCGGCAACCCACATGATCGCGATTTCCGATATTCCCGGCGATGATGTCGCGATGATCGGTTCGGGGCCCACCGTCGCGGACAGCTCAACCTGTGCCGATACGCTGGCGATTGCGGCAAAATATCACATCGCGTTACCGCCAGCGATCACCGGGAAGCTCGTATCGGGGGCGCTGGAAACGCCGAAGGTCGATGATCCGGAAATGCAGCGAACGACCGCCGCCCTGTGCGCCCGACCGGCCGACATGTGCGCGGCTGCCGCCGATGCCGCCCGGGAAATGGGCTATGAACCGCTCATGCTCGGCGATGCGCTGGAGGGCGACGCACTGGAACTCGGGCGCGACCATGCCGCACAGGCGCTGGCGATCAAGGCAAGCGGTCGCAAGGCTGCCCTGATATCCGGCGGCGAAGCGACGGTAATGGTGAACAATCGGGATGGTCGTGGTGGCCGTTGCACCGCATATCTGCTTGCCTGTGCTCTCGCATTGAAAGGCGAGCCGGATATCTGCGGCTTCGCTGCCGACAGCGACGGCATAGATGGTTCGGAGGATAATGCTGGCGCGTTTCTATGGCCGGGCATTTTGGATCTGATGGATGGAGCCGATCAGGCGGGGCAGCTGCTCGAACAGGACAATAGCTATCTCGCTTTCGAACGGGCAGGCGCCCTGCTGATGACCGGACCATCCGGCACCAACGTTAATGATCTGCGGGTGATTCTCGTAGGCTAGCTTGGAGCTTTCCTACAGCATGGCGGATCGCTATCCTCGGGGCCGGCTCTTTGATATACCCCGCGACTTGCCACTTCCCGACCGGATCTGCATCCTTCTGGAAGGTCACACTAGGCGTCAGTCTGGCGGAGGAAATATACCAGAATTCTAAGGGTTTTGGGCAAAGGTCGCAGAAAATAAAGGCCGGCTTATGTGTAAAGTTTCGTCTGAATCATTTGTCTGGCTTAAGCAGGCGGAATTGCCTCGATCGACAGAATTTCAATCGCATCCTCCTGACCGGAAAAATCACCATAGTCGCCGGCTTCGAGCCCCATCAGCGCCCGGCTGATCGGCGCGGAAAAGGACACAAGTGCGCTGGCCGGATCGGCTTCGTCATCGCCGACGATGGAGAGAATTTTCTCGTTGCCGTTGAGCAGGAAGGTCACTCTGGTGCCAAATTCGACCTTGTCGCCGCTAGGCACCGGCGGCAGTTCCGCGGTCGATTGCCTTGTGTTCCAGTAGCGCAGGTCGCGCTTGGCGATCTTGAGCGCGACCTCCTCGGTCAGCGCCGCGACTTTTGCCTGCAACTCGGCTACCCGGTCCTTGATCAGTTGCAATCCGCTCGCGGTGACCAGATTGGGGCCGACAGGGATCGGATGCTCGAACTTCGGCTCGAGATGCTCGTCATCACCTTCTCTGCGGAAAGCAACGCTCATCGATCAGGCCTTCGGCGGCTTGGGAGTGACCCAGATCGAAACCGGCGCGACAAATTTGCCATGCGCCGGCCTACCGACGTCGATCCGCTCGGCGGTAACCAGCTCGCCGGTCTCGAGGCTGAAGGAGGCCCAGGGTTTGGGCATGCGGCCAAAGGTCATCTTCTGGATCGGTTGACCGGTGGCGCTGTTCATGATGGTTGCGATAATAGCCATGCCGCGCCGCTTGCGATGGATGCGGCAGACTGTCAACCGTCCGGTGACACCCGGCAGCCGGACCATCAGCCATTCGGTATCGTATCAGGCCGAATATAGGGAAACATATGCGGTATATAGTCTGCTTTGCCGAGTTCGATCCCCTCGCTGCGCAATATCGCATAGGCGGTCATCAGATGGAAATAAAATTGGCCCACCGTCCAGTCGCGGGCATATTGCTCTGCTGTGAGGTCAAACACCATGCCGTTGGGTAGTTCGTGTGCGATGGCTTCGCCCGGGTCTTTATCGAGGGCGTCAGGGCTCAGGTTCTCCAGCAATGCGATAGTCTCCTCAATCCGCGCCTTCGCTTCCGGGAACGAACCGGGCCGCTCTCCCGCATTGCGCCCTTCATCGACAAGTTCGCCGAGCGAAGCGGGGAAGGTCTCGCCTTTCAGCCGGAACACCGCTTCCTGCGCTTGTACGCAGGCGAAACGAATTTGGGTGGACAGGGGGAACATATCAGGTGCGAGGCGCGCAGATAGCAGAGCTTCGGAATCAGCGTCAGGCAACTGTAACTGCGCCTTGTCCAGCCAACTGGCGAGCGCTTGAAGCATTTGTGTATAGGTCGGTACGAGCAGCTTCGTGAATGACATGTCTTTCCTTCTCCGGAATGGAATTTACAGGCTGGCAATCCGGTCCGTTTGATTCATCACCGTCCGGCTGTCCACAGAAATCAAATTGCCGGGCATTGCGAAACCGGTCTCTCGCCGTTGCTTCCAAGGCCTTTCCCTCTATCGGGTCAGCGCCAGTCGACGATTTTCCAGTCGCGCTGCTCCGCCAGACGGCGCAATTTTGGGGTAGGGGTGGTCGCAATCGCCTCGTCGGCAAATTCCAGCATCGCCTGATCGCTGACATGGTCGGAATAAGCGCGGACATGGCTTTCGGCGCGCTTCCAGCCCTGTTGGGCAAATAGTGCCTCGATCCGGGCTATCTTGGCATCGTCATAGCAATTCTCGCCGATGATGACGGGAAGCACGTGCCCTTCGCTGTCGACTTCCAGCTGCGTGCCGATCAGATGGTCAAAGCCGAGGCGGCGGGCGATAGCTTCGGCATAAAGTTCATAGGATGCGGTGACCAGCACCAGCATGCGCCCGTCAGCGCGGTCCACCTCGATCTGGTCGATCGCTTTCCGGTGACGGTTGGAGCGCAGCACCTTGTCGGCAAAGCTCTCGATATGCGGTTGCAATCTCGTCAGTTCCGGAGCGCTGCCGAGCAACATTCGCTGGTTGAATGTTTTCAATTGCCCGCGGCTGATCAGCTTGAGTCCATAGGCAATGAAACCGAATGGTAGTATCGGTAGAAAGATCAGCCTCCACGGTGCTCTGGCAAAAACCATATGAAACAGGAACGGCGTATAGGTCCCGCGCACGGTGATCGTACGATCCATGTCGTAAAGCGATATTTTCTGCATGCCGTCCCGAAATTTCCGTTCGCGCCGCCCATAGCAGCCCGTCGGCAAATGCACTAAATATTTGAGCGGTTTAATCTCTTGAGCTTTGGCGAAATTTCGGTCACCTATAGACGCGATGTCGATACCCAGCGATTTTGTCGAAGAGACAGCCGAAGATGGTGCGGTTACGCTGCATTTTTCTGGCGACCTTTCGATTGCCAGTGTTGGCGATTTGCCGGAGCGTCTGAGAGAATATGAAGGCGAAGCGCAGCGGATCGATATTTCTGATACCGGCTATACCGACACCGTCGGCGCCTGGCTGATTCATCGGACAGCGCGCGATATGGACGCCGAAATTGTCGGTGCGGGTGACCATGCCCAGCGGCTGATTGCTGCGGTCGCCGGTGCCGATCAGCCAACCGAAATACGGCCGGAACCCGCCAACCCGGTTGTCCGGGTGCTGAGCGAAGTCGGCGAGGCTACGACCATCGCCTTTAGCACCATGACCGGATTAATCGGCTTTTTCGGTGCGATCATGGTCGGATTCATGCGATTGGTCCGACACCCCGGTAAAATCAGATGGAATGCCGTGATCCAGCGTTTTGACGTGGTGGGTGTTCGCTCGCTTGGTATCATCGGTCTGATGAGCTTTCTTATCGGTCTGGTGATCGCGCAACAGGGCGCGGTACAGTTGCGGCAATTCGGCGCGGAAGTGTTCACCGTCAATCTCGTCGGGCGGCTGACGCTCCGCGAACTGGGCGTGCTGATGACCGCGATCATGGTCGCAGGGCGGTCCGGCTCGGCCTTCGCCGCGCAAATCGGCACGATGAAGCTGACCGAAGAAATCGATGCGATGCGCACCATTGGCGTGTCACCGGTGGAAGCACTGGTGCTGCCTCGCTTTATCGCCGCGGTGTTCATGCTGCCGTTGCTCGGCTTCTACGCCTCGATTGTCGCGATCATCGGCGGTGGATTGCTCAGCTGGGTCGAACTGGACATTCCGCCCGCCACGTTTTTCGCCCGCATCCGCGAGGTTGTACCGCTGACCGACGTCTATGTCGGTCTTGTGAAAGCGCCGGTATTTGGTGCCATCATAGCGGTTACCGGCTGCTATCAGGGCATGCAGGTCAAGGGCAATGCCGAGGATGTCGGCAAGCGGACCACCGCAGCCGTGGTTCAGGCAATCTTTCTCGTCATCGTGCTCGACGCGTTTTTCGCGGTTTTCTTTACCTGGATCGGATGGGATTGATGCTCGATTCGCAGGCCATTGCCTATGACCCCGATTATGAAGGCCCGATCGTCAGTGTGCACGGTTTGCGCAATGCCTTTGGCGAGCAGGTGGTTCACGACAATCTCGATCTCGACGTGCAACGCGGCGAAATCATCGGCGTAGTTGGCGGGTCGGGTACCGGAAAATCGGTATTGATGCGCTCGATCATCGGCTTGCAGACGCCTAAAGAAGGCGAAATCAAGGTCTTTGGCGAACAGATATTGGGAAAATCCGAAGCCGAGACGACCGAAATTCGCAAGCGTTGGGGCGTTTTGTTCCAGGGCGGTGCGCTGTTCTCGACGCTGACCGTGGCCGAAAATGTAATGGTGCCGATCCGGGAATTTTACCCGGATATGGACCGTGATTTCCGGCGGGAAGTAGCCAAATACAAGGTCTGCCTGTCCGGATTGTCGCCCGACGCCGCACCGAAATATCCCTCCGAACTGTCCGGCGGGATGCGCAAGCGGGCTGGCATAGCGCGGGCTCTCGCGCTCGATCCGGAACTGCTGTTTCTGGATGAACCGACCGCCGGTCTGGATCCGATCGGCGCGGCCGCGTTCGACAAGCTGACCAAGGAATTGCAGCAGACTCTGGGGCTGACCGTGTTCCTGATCACCCATGATCTCGATACGCTGCACGCCATTTGTGACCGGGTGGCGGTACTCGCTGACCAGCGCGTCATCGCCGTAGGCACGATCGACGAATTGCTCGCGCTCGACCATCCCTGGATACAGGAATATTTCAATGGACCGCGCGGCCGGATGGCATCTGCCGGCAAAAAGATGCTGGGATGAGAATATGAAGCGGATCAGAGAATTGTTGCAGGTGACGGCACGGCCCGTCATAGAGGTGAAATAGATGGAAACGCGCTCCAACCATATACTTGTCGGTGTTGTCACTTTGGCGATGCTGGCCCTTGTGGCCGCCTTTCTGGTGTGGATCGTCCGCTTTGGCGACGGCACGACCAAACAATATGATATCTTCTTTTCCCAGTCGGTCGGCGGACTGGCTTCGGGAACCGGCGTAACCTTTGCCGGAGTGCCTTCTGGTCAGGTGATCAAGGTCGAGCTGTGGAAGAAGGACCCGAATTTTGTTCGCGTCCGTATCGCCGTCAGCGAAGATACGCCGATATTGGAAGGCACCACCGCCACGATCCAGAGCGTCAGCTTTACCGCGCCGCCCAATATACAGCTAGACGGTGCCAAAAAGGGCGCGCCACCGATCACCGATCTCGGGCCGGAAGGGGTGCCGGTGATCCCGACCAAACCGGGCGCGCTGGGGGAATTGCTGAACAGCGCTCCGCTGGTGGTCGAACGGCTGGCGACCCTGACCGACCGGCTGACCTTGCTGCTGTCGGATGAAAACCAAAAATCAATCAGCGGCATATTGGCCAATACCGACAAGCTGACCGGCAGTCTGGCGAAGCAGGCCCCGGGGCTGGAGGCGCTGATGGAAGAATCGCGGATCGCCATTCGCAACGCCGGTCAGACGGCCGAGAAGCTGGGCCTGGTGGCAGACAACACCAATGCTTTCCTGACCAACAACGGCGAGCCAGTGGCGAAAAATCTCGCAACCACATTGGATTCCGCCTCGAAGAGCCTGCTGGCGCTGGAAGGCGTGCTGAAAAATGCCCAGCCTGGTGCTGAGCGCTTCTCCAACAAGACCCTGCCGGAAGTCGACCAGCTGGTTGAGGATATGCAGGCGCTGACCAAGTCCCTGACCAATGTGGCTGACCGGCTTGATCAAGGCGGGGCCGGGTCCTTATTGTCGGCGCCAGCGCTGCCGGACTATGAGCCAGGCCAATGAAGGGGCTGATATGATGAGTAAGTTTCGACTTTTGAAAGCCGCCGGTCTGCTGGCCGCAACCGCTTCGCTTGGTGCCTGCGTCAGTTTCGGTGGTGCAGAGCCGCCGCCGTCGCTGCTGTCGATCTCGCCAGACCAGAAATTGTCGGCCGGTGCCATGCAGAGCGGACCGCAAACCGGCTCACTCGTGGTCGCGCTGCCTGCCTCTCCGCAAAAACTCAACACGATTCGTGTACCGGTGCAGACGAGCGGTACGGGCATCGCCTATCTCAAGGACGCTGTCTGGGTCGACAAGCCGGCGCGGCTGTTCCAGGATTTGCTCAGCGAGACCATCGCCGTGAAAAATGGCCGGCTGGTGCTGACCGCAACCCAGGCCGGAGGCAAAGCGCAGACCTATATCACCGGTGAACTGATTAATTTCGGCCTCGACGGCCCCAGTTTGACGGTCACTGTTACCTATGATGCCGTGAAAATGACCAAAGACCAGCCGGTCGAGAGAAAACGCTTCGAAGCCAGCGAAACCGTTTCTGCGGCTGAGCCGGGCCCTGTTGGTGAAGGTCTGAACAAGGCAGCCAATAAAGTCGCTGCCGATGTCGCCACATGGGTTGGCTGACAGTCTAGCAAAATAGCTTATTCCTCGCCGTAGCTGAACCCCTCGGGTTCCGGCCAGCCGATCGCCGTTGCCGCCATCACTCTGAACAGACAGCCCATCTCTTCTGCATGGGTCAACCGCTGGTGCGCAGCCCTAATGGTGTCGGCCTGTTTCGGACTGGCTGCCATCAGCGCTTCGGCGCGTTGATCGATGCCCAGCGACTTCAGCCACTGGCCCTGTTCGGTCGGTCCGTGCACCGCCAGCAAGCGTGTCCGCGCAATATTCGCCAATGTATGAAAATCGACATGGGCGGTGAGGTCGGAGCTACCGGGGCTGTCAAACGGGCTGATCGGCAGGTGACCCTTCACCGCCTGAAGTGTACTGCCGGTCCCCGGCCTAGCATAGCCATAGTCGATGATCAGCAGTGTTCCGCCCTGTTTCGCCAACTGGCTGGCTATGTGGCCCGTCAATCCCACGCTGACCGGTGAGCGTTCGATAATGGTACCGTCCGGAAAACCGCTCGCGCTACCGCTGATCTGGTCCTCCGCTATCCCGACGCTTGGTATCGCCAGAAATTTGCTGCGATCCCGCGCAACCATTTGCCGCCGCCAGCCGCCAGACGTCGCGACATATTGTTCAACCGGCAGGGCGTCGAAAAATTCATTGGCGACAATCAGCAGCGGCCCGTCTTCCGGCAGGCTGGAAATATCGTCATGCCATATGGCCTCGGGGTGCAACTTCGCCTGTTTGGCTTTCAGCAGCGGGCTGGTCTCGACAAAATGGACCGTCGGACGGCAACCGAACTTGCCCATGGATCGCAGCGCATCATGCGCCAAAGTACCACGTCCGGGACCCAGTTCGACATAATGACAATGATCCGGTGAGCCTTTGCGAAGCCACAGATCGGCCAGCCAGATACCGACAATTTCGCCAAACATCTGGCTGATTTCCGGAGCGGTGACAAAATCACCCTCTTCGCCGAGCGGGTCCTTGCTGGCATAATAAAAATCGTTGGCGATCGCCATATAGTCGCCGAGCGGTATCGGGCCTTCGCGCTCGATCCGTTCGGCAATTACATGCGCTGCGCTGGGGAGGTCCGCCTTGGTGCCGTCAGGCAACGCTCTTGTCTCCCGCTACCGGTTCGACGCGCGCGCGCCTGCCTTTTGCGGTGATAACCAGCCACGCACCGAGCAATATCATCGGTACCGTCAGCCATTGGCCCATGCTGAACCCGGATTGCTCGACCAGCCAGGTCAGCTGCGCATCGGGCTGGCGGAAGAATTCGACGAAGAAGCGGCTGAAGCCATAAACCAGCAATCCCGTGCCAACCAGTTTGCCCGGTTGATAGCGGGCATCGGTCTTCCAGAATAGCAGCGAAAGAATGATGAAATAGAGAATGCCTTCCAGCCCTGCTTCATAAAGCTGGCTGGGATGGCGCGCGACATCGCCGCCCATCGGGAAAACAATAGCCCAGGGAACATCGGTCGCCCGGCCCCATAGCTCGCCGTTGACGAAATTGGCGAGCCGTCCGAAGAATAGTCCAAACGGGATGACGCAGGCGATATAGTCGCACATCCGCAGAAAATCGAGCTTCTCCCGCCGCGCGGTCCACCACAAGGCGAGCACAACGCCGATCGTACCGCCGTGCAGCGACATGCCGCCGTTCCAGACCTGCAATATTCTGACCGGCTCAAGCAGAATTTCGGGAGCGTAGAAAAACACATAGCCGAGCCGCCCGCCGACGATGATACCGAGGGTCGCCCAGAAGATCATGTCATCGGCGTGACGCCGCGCCATAGGCGAGCCTGGCTGATCCACCAATTTGGTCAGATACCAGTAGCCGATCAATATGCCCGCGAGATAGGCCAGCGAATACCATTTGAGCTGGAAAAAACCGAGGTCGAGCGCATTGGGAGAGAGGCCAAGCTCTGTAAACTGGGTAAACTGTGCCGCATTGGCCAATATAATATCAATCAACTCTTTTCCCCGCGTGGTTTCCTGTCCATATAAAGGGAAATTCCCCTTTACCAAGAGGGAACAACGGGAGACTTGAATAATGGCGACCTCTGAACTGGATCTGGTAATCGACAAAACGCTGGAAGCGCTAACCCAGCCCGGTCAGTTGCTGGAACTGGATACGATCAACAAATTCGGCGTCGAAATGCCGATCTTCAAGAATGCGCCGCAGAATGTTTCGGATTATTTTGCGTATTTCTGCAACCAGCATGCGGACAAGGAATTCCTGGTCGATGGCGATATTCGCCTGACCTTTGCCGACACCTACAAAGCCGCCCGCGTCCTGGCCGGCGGACTGGTCGAAGGCTATGGCGTTCAGAAGGGTGATCGGATTGGTATAGCCGCGCGCAATTCGGCCAACTGGGTCATTCTCGACATGGCGATTACCATGGCCGGCGGCGTCTCGACCAAGTTGAATGGCTGGTGGCAGGGCGACGAGCTGGCCGACGGTATTGAAGATGTTGGTTGTTCGATGGTCTTTGCCGACTATCAGCGGGCCCAGCGCCTCGTTGAATCCAAGCGCAATCACGGCGCCCAGTTGCTTGTCTTTGAACATGACAAGGCACCGCTGGAAGGGCTGAAGGTCATGTTGGAAAAAGGCGGCGGTGCTGAAACCCCGCTGCCGCAAATGGCGCCGGAAGACAATGCGACGATCCTGTTTACCTCCGGTTCCACCGGTCGCTCAAAGGGGGCCTATGCCGAGCATCGCTCTGTGGTGCAGGGCGCGATGAGCTTCGTCGGCACCGTGCTGGTGCTGGTCCACATCATGGAAAAGCAGGGCAAGATGCCGGAAGGCCAGCCGACAGCGCTGGTCTGCGTGCCCCTGTTCCATGTAACCGCTTCCGTGCCTCTGGTGCTGGTCAGCTATGCAATCGGCCGCAAGCTGGTGTTCCTCAACAAATGGGATGCTGAAGAGGCGATGCGCCTGATCGAGAAAGAGCGCGTGACCTATTTCGTCGGTGTGCCGCTGATGAGCATGGAAATCTATTCTCACCCCCATTTCGACAAATATGATCTCAGCAGCTGTGTGACCATGGCTGCCGGTGGCGCGCCCCGACCCGTCGAGCATGTCAAGCGGATCAAGGAGAAAATGGGCGATGGTTTTCCGGTGATTGGCTATGGCCTCACCGAGACCAATGGTGTCGGCTGTTCCAATCAGAATGAAAATTATCTCGCCAAGCCGGACAGCACCGGCCGCGCTACCCCGCCGATTGTCGATATCGCGATCCTCGATGATGACGGCAACAAGGTGCCGCAGGGCGAGCGCGGCGAAGTTTGTATCCGCACCGCCGCCAATTTTACCGGCTACTGGAACAACGAAGAAGCAACAAAGGACGCTTTCACCAACGACGGCTATTTCCGCACCGGTGATATCGGCTATCTCGACCCCGAGGGCTATCTGTTCATCGTCGACCGCAAAAAAGAAATCATCATCCGCGGCGGCGAAAACATCAGCTGTCAGGAAGTCGAAGCGGCCGTCTATGCCAATCCGGCCGTCGCCGAGGCCTGTATTTTCGGCGTGCCTGATGAGCGGTTCGGTGAAGTGCCCGCATTGGTCTACCACACCAAGGACGGGCACAGCCTGACCGACGAAGAGCTGATGGAATTTCTCAAACACCAGCTCGCGCCGTTCAAGCTGCCGGTCCATATCTGGCAATATGACGAGCCGTTGCCGAAACTTGGTACCGCGAAGATCGCGAAAATCGTTCTGGCGAAAAAGCATCGTGACGAACTGGGCGCGACAGGATGAATATACGCGCTGATATTCCGGCAGCGCCGGCAGATCCGGGCAAACGGATTGTCCGGCAGCGGGAGATTATCAATCGGCGCGAGCTGGCGGAACAAGTCGAGGCGCTCATTGCCGAATACGGTATGCCGAAGGCGCGGGAACATATTCTGCCGCTCTTGCAGGATGCGCTATCGGATGGGCGCGCGGAGATCAGTAAACGGTTGCTGAAAAAGCCATCGGCCGGCCATGAAATGGCGGCTGCCCAGTCTTTTCTGGTCGATCAACTGGTGCGACTGATCCATGATATTGCGGTGAATCATCAATATCCGGTGAGTAATCCCTCATCCGGCGAACGCATAGCGGTGATGGCGGTGGGCGGCTATGGACGCGGCGAAATGGCGCCGCATAGCGATGTCGATATTGCTTTTCTGACACCACACAAGGCCACAAGCTGGACCGAGCAGGCGGTTGAGGCGATGCTCTACTGGCTTTGGGACCTCGGATTGAAAGTCGGGCAAAGCAGCCGCTCGATTGACGAGATGGTGCGCATGGCCAAAGACGATCTTTCGATCCGCACGGCGCTGCTGGAAGGCCGCTATATCTGGGGGGATACTGCGGTATATGAGGCAGCCAAGCAGCGCTTTTTCGACGACGTCGTAGCCGGAACCGACAGTACGTTTGTCGCAGAAAAACTGGCCGAGCGCGATGCCCGACACAAGAAGATGGGCGACAGCCGCTATGTCGTCGAACCCAATGTCAAGGAAGGCAAGGGGGGTATGCGTGACCTGCAAACCCTCTACTGGATCGGGAAATATATCCATCGAGTGGCTTCTGCCGAGGACCTTGTTGATGTCGGGCTGCTCACCGCCGACGAATTCAAGCGGTTCCGCAAAGCGGCCAATTTTCTGTGGGCGGTCCGCTGTCACATGCACGACATTACCGGAAGAGCGGAAGACCGGCTAACGTTCGACCTGCAACCTGAAGTGGCAAGGCGGATGCACTTCGCCGACCGGCCCGGGAAATCGTCGGTCGAGCGGTTCATGCAATATTATTTCCTGAACGCGAAAGTGGTCGGCAATCTGACCGGTGTGTTTCTCGCCCATCTCGATGAAACCCACAACGCCGGGGTCCGACGCTTTCTGCCGTCGCTGACCCGCAAACCGAAGAAGCTTAAGGGGTTCGTGCTGGATCGCGGACGGCTCGCCTTGCCGGAGGAAAATTTCTTCGAGGAAGACCCGGTCCGGCTGCTGGAAATTTTTTGGCTCGCCGACAAACACGGACTGGAAATCCATCCGATGGCGATGCGGGCGGCTCGGCGGGATGCCAAGCTGATCGACAACAAGGTCCGCAAGGACGCGCGCGCCAATAAATTGTTTCTCGACGTGCTTTGCTCCCCCCGTGACCCGGAACTGGTGTTGCGCTGGATGAACGAAGCTGCGATTTTCGGCCGTTTCATTCCTGATTTTGGCCGTGTTGTGGCCCAGATGCAGTTCGATATGTATCATCATTATACGGTCGATGAACATACGATCCGCGCGATTGGCCTGCTCGCGAGAATCGGCAGGGGAGATCTGGCCGAGGACCATCCGAACAGCACTGCGACTATGGAAAAATTGCAGAACCGGCGGGTGATTTTTGTCGCCACTTTGCTGCATGACATCGCCAAGGGCCGCGGTGGTGACCACAGCGTCCTGGGCGCGGAAGTGGCAATGAAGCTTTGTCCCCGTCTCGGTCTGAGACCCCATGAAACCGAACTGGTCGCGTGGCTGGTCCGCAACCATCTGCTGATGTCGGCGGTAGCCTTCAAGCGCGATCTGTCGGATTTCAAAACCATCCAGGATTTTGCCAGCCAGGTGAAAAGCGTCGAGCGGCTCCGCCAGCTTCTGGTCCTAACCGTCGTCGACATTCGCGCGGTCGGGCCCGGCGTCTGGAACAGCTGGAAGCGACAATTGCTGACCGATCTGTTTGAATCGGCGCAGGAGATGCTGCTGCTCGGTCATAAACAGCGTGGCCGCAAGGAACGGATTGACGAGAAAAAGGCGGTTCTGTCCGAGGCGCTGACCTTGCCGGAAGCCGAATTCAAAAAGTTGGCGAAGCGGTTCACCGATGCTTACTGGATCGCCGAACCGGATGATATCATTGCCCAGAATGCGCAGCTGGTCCTCGATGCCGGGGATACGGACCTCGCAATTTTCGCCGATGTTTATCCTGAGCGCGGCGCGACATTGATAACCGTTTATGCGGCTGACCATCCGGGATTATTCTACCGGATCGCCGGAGGAATCCATGCCTCGGGTGGCAATATCATCGACGCGCGAATCCACACCACCCGCGACGGCATGGCATTGGACAATTTCCTGGTCCAGGACCCGCACGGCAAGCCTTTTTCCGAGGAAGAGCAGTTGCTGCGGCTCAAACAGGCGGTTGAGGATGCGCTGGCCAACCGGACCAAACTTTCGACCAAGCTCGACGCCCGGCCGCTGGCGCATTCGCGGGCCGGCGCGTTCATCATCACGCCTTTTGCTCTGGTCGACAATGATGCATCCAACCGGTTTACTGTGATCGAGGTCAATGCGCAGGACCGTCCGGCCTTGCTCAACGAACTGGCCTATGCGCTGTTTGAATCGAAAGTAACGGTGCACAGCGCGCATATCGCGACCTATGGCGAGCGCGCGGTGGATACTTTCTACATCACCGACTTGCTCGGCAGCAAGATCACCAGCAAGCAGCGGCTGAACGGATTGCAAAAGCGCCTGACCAATGCGGCGGCAAGCAAGGCTGAGAAGGAAACGGCTTAGGGCAGCTTGTCCTTCAGGGCGGCCAAGACACCAAAGGGCCCAGCTTCCTCTTCCGATTTCAGGCTTTCCCGCGCCACCGCATCGGCATTGGGACCGCGCGGAAAGGGAGCGAGCGCCAGGCATAGCGTCTGGGCAATGGCTTCACCGAGATCAAGCTGCCCATTTTCATATTCGATAATGTCGCAATCTTCTTCGGTCAGCTCGATTTCTTCGTCGGCGCCTTCAATTTCCAGTTCCGGTACAAAGGCAATATCGAAATCTTCGCGCAGCCGGACCTGAAAATTTTCCCCGGTGATGGAGCAGCGCTGCTGCAGGTCGGATTCGAGCCGTCCGGTGAAGCCAATGCGATTCTCGCCGGCCAGCAATGTGTAGCTGGCATCCAGCGAGGAAATTTTGGGCAAATCAAATCTTTGCGCCAGCTTGCGGCGTTCTTCCTCGCTTGCGGACAGCTTGCCCGTGCGCGGCGTAGAGCCGATTTCCGACAGCTTGACGATATGGGAGAATTCCGGCTTGTCCATCATGCAACCATCCCGCTGGCTGGCAATTGACCGGCAATGATAGAGTCAGTGCTGCAATTCTGGAGCGAAGCATGGTAGGCTGCCAGCCGCCTGGCGAGAATGTCCAGCGCCGCGTCATCGGGTTTTTCACCACGAAAAATATTGCGTACTATCGCTTCTTTGAGGTTCGCACCGTTTCCCAGCGCTTCCCGATAGGCGCCGACCCGGCCACCAAGCGCGCCCATCATGCGGCCTACATGTTTGCTCACGACCATGTCGCCAATACCGATCTGCCGCAATTGCCCGTCCATGTCGCTGATAAAAATCTCGGTCAGCCAGGCAATGTCCTGGCCCCGTTCTTCGTCTTTTTCCAGCCGGATAAGTATCAGCGAGAATATAGCAGCAATCATATCGAACCTGCCGTCGATACTGTCGGGCACCCGCGCCTCTTCATACCAGGCCAGTTGCCGCCCCTCGCTAACAATCGCATTATACAATGGCTGCATTTTTACATTGGGATTGTCTCGGGAAAATATCTTGCTGAAAAAGGACATTGCTGGTTCCGCTGGTTGGATCGTAAGTTTATGGACGATCGGGTCGGTTGTTAAGTCTGGATACAGGGCATATTGATATTTATGGCGCGAGATGCAATGGGCGATGACGAGTCACGCACCGATACGGTGCTGGCTGGATAGTGGAGAATGAGTTCGATGGTCGGCAATATCAAAAAATACAGTCTGTGGCTCGGGCTAATGGCTGGCACAATGACGATGGCCGGCTGCACCCAGGTGCGTGGCCATCAGGGATATATCGCCGATCAAGTGCTGATGTCCGCCGTTCAGGCTGGTGTCGACAATCGCCAGTCGGTGGAAGCTTCGCTCGGTCGACCGACCTTCACCGGACAGTTTGACGAAAATACCTGGTATTATCTGTCCCGTGACACCCGGCAATATGGTTTCAACAACCCGCGTCCCCGCGATCAGCAGGTGATGCGCGTGATATTCGATACCGACGGCAATGTGACCTCGGTCGATCGTACCGGTATCGAACTGGTCGCGAGCATCAGCCCGGATGGCGACAAGACGCCGACTCTGGGCCGTGAACGCTCCTTCTTCGAAGAATTATTCGGCAATATCGGCGCGGTTGGTGCACCCGGCGCGCAAGGCGCGAGCAACGATCCCACAATGCCCTAAACGGCCCGCCGGGTCTGGGACCCGGCGGTCGCTGCTATTTCGCGATCCCGCTGGCGGCAAGAACCGCGAGAGTTACCAGTTCCGACGCTGATGACGCCATGGTTGCGATCTGAACCGATTTTTCGAGGCCAACCAGCATTGGTCCGATGACCGAATCGCCGCCCAGTTCGCGCAGCAATTTTGCCGACAAATTGGCCGATTGCAGGCCCGGCATGACTAGCACATTGGCGGGTTGTGACAGACGGCTGAATGGATAATTGGCCATCAGCTTCGGATTGAGCGCCACGTCGGGTGCCATTTCACCTTCATATTCGAATGTGACCCGTCGTTGGTCGAGCAGTGCCACGGCTTCGCGCAAATTCTCCAGCCAGCGGCCTTCGGGATTGCCAAAGGTCGAATAGCTGAGGAAGGCAACCCGCGGCTCGTGGCCCATCTGCCGGGCGACCGCTGCTGTCTGCTCGGCGATGTCGGCGAGTTCGTGGGCGGTGGGCCGCTCGTTGACCGTGGTATCGGCCATGAAGACGGTATGATGCTGGCCGACCATTACGTGGATGCCAAGAGCCGTTCGGCCTTTCTCGATATCGATCACTTTGGCGACATCGCGGAAGGTTTGCGAGTAAGGGCGGGTTACACCGGTGATCATGGCATCGCCCTGATCCATTGCAAGCAGTGCAGAACCGAAAATATTCCGGTCCTGATTGACCATCCGCTTGATGTCGCGCTCCATATAGCCCCGGCGGTGGAGGCGATCATATAGCATGCTGACCATGTCGGGGACGAGCGGGCTGTTGCGGCTGTTGTGCACTTCAAAGCTGTCCGGATCGCTGACACCCAGTTCGGTGAGTTGCTGGCGAACGCGATCGTCGCGCCCGACCAGAACCGGCGTGCCATATCCACCATCGCGGAACTGGATCGCTGCGCGCAACACGACAGCTTCTTCCGCCTCGGCAAAAATGACACGTTTCGGAGACAGGCGACAGGCTTCATAAGCCTGGGTGAGGACCGATGTGGTCGGATTGAGCCGCGCCTTCAGGCTCTGCCGGTAGGCGTTGATATCCTCGATCGGTTTCTGGGCCACGCCGCTATCCATTGCCGCCTTGGCAACGGCAGCAGATACCACGTCCATCAGACGCGGATCAAAAGGCGCGGGAATGATATATTCCACGCCGAAGCTCGGTGCTTTTCCGCCATAGGCTGCAGCCACTTCTTCCGGAACTTGCTCGCGGGCCAGTTCGGCAATGGCATGCGCTGCCGCGACTTTCATTTCCTCGTTGATCCGGGTCGCCCGCACATCCAGCGCACCGCGGAAGATGAAGGGGAAGCCGATGACATTATTGACCTGATTGGGATAATCGGACCGCCCGGTGGCGATGATCGCATCGGGGCGTGCGGCCTTGGCATCGGGCGGAGTGATTTCCGGGTCCGGGTTGGCCATTGCAAAGATGATCGGTTGCGGTGCCATCTCCTTGACCATTTCTGGCTTCAGGGCACCGGCAGCGGACAAGCCGAGAAAACAGTCGGCGCCCTGTAAGGCGTCCGTCAGGCTTCGCGCGTCGGTATCTATGGCGTGCGCGGATTTCCATTGGTCGACGTCATCGCGGCCCCGATAGATCACGCCCTTGCGGTCACACATGGTCAGATTGTCGTGCGGCACGCCCAGACTTTTGATCAGCGCCGCGCAGGCAATGGCAGCGGCACCCGCTCCGTTGACCACGACCTTGATGTCCTCGATCTTGCGGTCGGTCAGCAGGCAGGCGTTGATGATCCCGGCGGCGGCGATGATCGCGGTGCCGTGCTGGTCGTCGTGGAACACCGGTATATTCATCCGGTCGCGTAATGTCTGCTCGATGATGAAGCAATCGGGTGCGGCAATATCTTCCAGATTGATACCACCGAAACTGGGCTCCATGATCTGGACGGCATTGATGATGGCTTCCGCGTCCTCGGTATCGAGCTCGATATCGATCGCATCGACATCGGCGAAGCGTTTGAACAAGACCGCTTTGCCTTCCATGACCGGCTTCGAGGCAAGCGCCCCCAGATTGCCGAGACCAAGGATCGCGGTGCCATTGGAAATAACAGCGACGAGATTGCCCTTCGCGGTATAATCATAGGCTTTCGAAGGATCGTCGGCGATTGCGCGGACCGGAACGGCGACGCCCGGCGAATAGGCAAGACTCAGGTCACGCTGAGTCGCCATCGGCTTGGAGGCAATAATCTCGATTTTTCCGGGGCGACCGTGGGAGTGAAAAAGCAGAGCTTCCCGTTCGGAAAATTCTAGATCATTGTCGTTCTGGTCGGCCAAATTTTGTCTCCGCATTTGCTGTGGTCGGCTCGGTTGAACCGATCGGAAGTTCACGTCCCGCTCGGGACCTACTCTTTTTGTCTCTGAGCCGCAATATCAAGTAAAAATCAATAGGATGCGATCGCTGCTCTTTTATGTCCAGCCGCAGTCCGCTATCGCAGGCCCATGGCAATCCAGACTCGGGACAAAGCAGAAAATAGGGCAAAAGACTCCGCGCCGAAAGGGGCCAAGGTCACGCCGATGATGGAGCAATATTTCGGGCTGAAGGAAAAGGCCGGTGATTGCCTGCTATTCTACCGGATGGGTGACTTTTTCGAACTCTTTTACGAAGATGCCAAGCTCGCTGCGGCTGCGCTTGATATCGCGCTAACCTCGCGCGGCAAAAATGCCGGCGATTCGATCCCGATGTGCGGCGTACCGGTTCATGCGGCGGAAGGCTATCTGGCGAAACTCATCCGCTCCGGTTTCAAGGTGGCGATTGCCGAGCAGATTGAGACCCCCGCCGAGGCAAAGGCGCGCGGCGGCTACAAGGCCTTGGTGGCGCGGGACATCATCCGCTATGTGACAGCCGGGACGCTGACCGAAGACAATCTGCTCGACGCGCGCAGCGACAATATGCTGGTCGCGCTCGCAGAGGTGCAGGGTGAGATCGGACTGGCGGCAGCGGATATTTCGACCGGCAATTTTGAACTGACGACGATTTCCGACGATGCGCTCGATGCGGAACTGGCCAGGATCGCGCCATCGGAAATCATCTGCCCGCCATCCTTGCTTCCACGGCTGCGCAAGGCAACCGGATGGGCCAAGGATAATTTCGATAGCGGCCGGGCGGAAAAACGTCTGCGCGAGCATTTCGGGGTGGCGACACTCGACGGCATGGGCGAATTTTCGCGCGCCGAACTGGCCACCGCCGGTGGTCTGCTCGCCTATGTCAATCATGTCTCGCAAGGTCATGCCCCCTATCTGCATCCGCCCAAAAGACGCGAAACGCGGGAGTTTCTGTCGATTGACGGGCCGACCCGGGCCAGTCTGGAGATTGACCGGACATTGGCCGGCGGACGCGAGGGCAGTCTGCTCCACTCTATCGACCGCACCGTGACGCCTGCTGGCGCCCGCTTGCTGGCGCGCGATCTGTCCGCGCCTTTGTTCGCGGAGCAGCCGATCAACCGGCGGCTCGGGCTGGTGCAATGGTTCCATGACGGGTCGGCGATCCGTGACGATGTCCGCACCGAACTGAAGGCGCTACCCGATATCGGCCGGGCGCTCGGCAGGGTGTCGGCCGGGCGTGGCAGCCCGCGCGATCTCGGGCAGATTCGCGATGGCTTGGCCGGAGCGCGAATATTGCGTGAACGACTGACCTTGGTGGCCGGTTTGCCGGAATTGCTCGACAATATCCTGCCTGCGCTCGACGGCCATGCCGCGATGGTCGATTTGCTCGAGCATGCGCTGGTCGAGACACCGCCCACCGAAATGACCAATGGCGGCTATATTGCGGCAGGGTATGATCCCTCGCTCGACGAACTACGCAGTGCCGGTTCCGATGGCCGCAAGGCAATCGCAATATTGGAAGCGCGCTATCGCGAAGCGACCGGTATCAACACGCTGAAGATCAAGCATAATGCCGTGCTCGGCTATTTTATCGAGGTTCCCGCCCGCCATGGCGATAGCCTGATGGCTGAAAATTCGGGTTTCACCCATCGCCAGACGCTCGCCGGGGTAGTGCGTTTCAATTCGACCGACCTGCACGAAGAGGCGGTGCGCGTGTCGCAAGCCGGAGCCCATGCGTTGGCCGCCGAGGCCGCGCATTTCGAGGAACTGGTCGACAAGGTGCTCGCCCGCAAACATGCCATTGGCGAAAGCGCTGACGCACTGGCCCGGATCGATGTCTCCGCCGCGCTCGCCGAACGCGCCGCCGAGGGTCAATGGAGCCGCCCCGAATTTGTCGATGGCAATATCCTGGATATTCAGGCCGGCCGTCACCCGGTGGTCGAGGCCGCACTGTCGGCCAAGGGCGAGGCTTTTGTCGCCAATGATTGCGCACTCGCCAATGATGAGCGTCTGTGGCTGGTCTCCGGTCCCAATATGGGCGGTAAATCGACCTTCCTGCGGCAAAATGCGCTGATCGTTATTCTTGCGCAAGCCGGCGGGTTCGTGCCAGCTGCCTCCGCGAAGCTCAGTCTCGTCGACCGCCTGTTCAGTCGGGTTGGCGCTTCGGACAATCTCGCTCAGGGCCGATCGACCTTCATGGTCGAGATGGTCGAAACCGCCGCAATTCTGTCGCAGGCGACCGAGAAAAGCTTCGTCATTCTTGACGAAGTGGGCAGGGGTACCTCGACCTATGATGGCCTGGCGCTGGCCTGGGCGGTGGTCGAGGCGGTGCACGAGACCAATCGCTGCCGCTGCCTGTTCGCGACCCATTATCACGAGCTGACCCGGCTGGCCGACCGGCTCGACGCGCTGTCGCTGCACCATGTGCGTGCGCGGGAGTGGAAGGGCGATCTGGTCCTGCTCCACGAACTGGCCAAAGGCCCTGCTGACCGCAGCTACGGTCTGGCAGTGGCAAAGCTGGCGGGAATCCCCAAGCCGGTCCTGAACCGCGCCAAAACGGTGCTCGACAAGCTGGAAGCCGGCAAGGCGGAAACCGGTGGTCTGGCCGCCGGTCTTGGCGATCTGCCGCTATTTGCCGCCAGCCTTGCAGAGGTTGAGGAAAAATCCGATGACCTGCGCAAGGCTCTGGGCGCGATTGACGTCGATGCATTGTCGCCGCGAGAAGCACTGGACCAGCTTTATGCGCTGAAAGCGCAACTCGAACAGGAATGATATTATGAAAAAGTGGATCGTGATATTGCTGACAGTGGCAATCGTCGGCGGTGCCGCCTTCGTCTATTATGCCCGTAGCGCCAATGCCGAACCGCTGGAAATCGGCGCCACCGCTCCAGATTTCACCACAACCGGCGCGCTGGCAGGCAAGGAATTCCAGTTCTCGCTGGCCGACAAGCTGAAAGACGGTCCCGTCGTGCTTTATTTCTTTCCCAAAGCGTTTACGGAGGGCTGCACGATCGAGGCGAATATGTTCGCGGAGGCCACGGCAGAGTTCAACGCCGCCGGTGCCACGGTGATCGGCATGTCAGGCGATGATATCGAGGGGTTGAAGAAATTCTCCGTCTCCGAATGCCGCGACAAGTTCGCGGTCGCCCGGGCGGATGAGAAAATCATCAACGGCTATCAGGTCCGCATGGCGCCGGGTCTCGCAATGACCAACCGGACCAGCTATGTCATCGATCAGCAAGGCAAAATCATCTTTGTCCACAGCGCGACGAAACCGCAGGGCCATGTTACCGGCACGCTGGAAAGAGTGAAAGCGCTGTCCAAACCTGATTAAAGACTTGCATTTGCCGCACGGCTAGACTGAAAGACGCCCATGACCGATCACGCACCCGATCCCGCCATGCTCGCAAAAGCGGAAACGCTCACCGATGCTTTGCCTTATTTGCAACGCTATGCCGGCAAGACCTTTGTCGTAAAATATGGCGGCCACGCGATGGGCGATGCCGCGCTCGCCAGAAATTTTGCCCAGGATATCGTTCTGCTGAAAGCGGTCGGGATCAATCCGGTGGTCGTGCACGGCGGCGGGCCGCAAATCGGTGCGATGCTGGCACGGGTCGGCGTGGAGAGCGAATTTGTCGATGGTCTGCGGGTGACGACAAAGGAAACCGCGGAAATTGCAGAAATGGTACTGTCCGGCGCGATCAATAAGGAACTGGTCAGCTGGATCGGACAGGCTGGCGGCAGCGCCATCGGTATTTCCGGCAAGGATGGCGGTTTCGTCAAGGCAACGAAACTGCGGCGCACCAATCGCGACCCGGACAGCAATATCGAACGGATTATCGATCTTGGCTATGTCGGCGAGCCCAAGAGAGTGGATCGCAGCGTGGTCGACAAGATTTCCGCTGCCGGGATGATCCCGGTCATCGCGCCGATCGGTGTGGGCGACGATGGCGCAACCTATAATATCAACGCCGACACCATGGCAGGCGCTGTGGCCTCGGCCTTGCGCGCGGCGCGGCTGTTTCTGCTGACCGATGTCCCCGGCGTGCTCGACAAACAGGGCGATCTGCTGACCGACCTTGATCCGACTAAGATTCAGGCGCTGGTTGACGAAGGCACGATCTCGGGCGGCATGATTCCCAAGCTCGAGACCTGCGTCAAAGCCGTTCAGGAAGGCGTCGATGCAGCGGTCATATTGGATGGCCGGATACCGCACGCGATGCTGCTCGAAATTTTCACCAGCAAGGGCGCGGGTACCCTGGTACGGGATGATTTCGCTTCGGTTGAATAAACCGCCTGCTGTCTTATATAGTTGATACAGCAAATTTCTGGCGGAACCGTGACAAATCACTGGCCGCTCTGCCAGATTATCGATAAAGGGTCCGCCATGGCATTCGCAATTCTTCAAATTATCTCCATCCTGCTCAACGTGGCAATAACCGTCATCATCGTGCAAGCGATCATGAGCTGGCTGCTCGCGTTCAACGTCATCAATCTGCAAAATGACATTGCCCGGGCGATCTGGACCACGCTCGACGCGCTGACCGCGCCGATCTACCGCCCGATCCGCAAGATCATGCCGGATTTCGGCGCGATTGACTTGACTCCGATGGTTGTCATTATCGGCATCATCATCCTTCAGGATGCGATTCTACCACCGCTGGCCCAGGCTCTCCTCGGTTGACCGCAGCGCATATCATTGACGGCAAGGCTTTTGCTGCCGGTCTTCGGGAACGGATCAAGGACGCCGTTCCAGCCTTTGTGAAACAAGCGGGCCGCGCGCCCGGTCTGGCTGTGGTTCTGGTCGGCGAAGATCCCGCCAGCCAGGTCTATGTCGCTTCAAAGCATAAAGCTACGCTGGCTGCGGGCATGGAAAGTTTCGAGCACCGGCTACCTGCCGATGTCGCGCAGGAAGATCTGATCGCTCTGGTGGAGCAATTGAACGCCGATGAAACCGTAGACGGGATATTGGTACAATTGCCGCTGCCAAAAGGGCTAGACGAAAAAGCCGTGGTCATGGCGATCGACCCGGACAAGGATGTCGACGGGTTGCACGTGATCAACGCCGGCCGGCTGGCCAATGGCGAAGAAGCGCTGACTCCCTGCACCCCGCTGGGCAGCCTGATGCTGCTGAAAGATACTTTGGGCGACTTGACCGGCCTCGATGCCGTCGTCGTCGGCCGCTCGATTCTGGTCGGCAAACCGATGGCGCAATTGCTGCTCGGTGAAAATTGCACCGTTACCATGGCGCATAGCCGGACGCGGGACCTTCCCGCCGTCGTTCGCCGCGCCGATATTGTTGTCGCAGCCGTTGGCCGCGCCGAAATGGTAAAGGGTGACTGGCTGAAAGACGGCGCCGTCGTGATTGATGTCGGTATCAACCGGCTCGACCCCGAACCGGGCAAGGAAAAGGGCCGCCTGGTCGGCGATGTCGCCACCGCCGAAGCGCTTGATCATGTCCGTGCGATTACGCCGGTTCCGGGAGGGGTTGGCCCAATGACCATTGCGGTGCTATTGCGCAATACGCTGGTTGCCGCATCTGCGCGCGCCGGGCTGGAGAAACCGGAGGGTTTGTAATGCGTCTATTTGCCGTAGTCGGAATCGCGCTAATGCTTTCGAGCTGCGCCAGCGGCGGGCGTCTGAACGACCGCGAACGCTATAACCGGGTGATGGGAAAAGCGGTCGCCAATCCCAGCGCCATCGTCAAAGCGGAACTGTCCTTTGCCCGACTGGCTCAGGAAGAGGGGCAATGGTCGGCATTTCGTGAAACCGCCGCCGATGAGGCGATCATGTTCACGCCCGATCTGGTCAATGCGCAGCAATGGCTGAAAGGCAAGGCTGATCCGGCCCAGGCCGTCTCCTGGCAGCCGCATAAAATCTATATGTCCTGCGATGGCAGCATTGGTGTCGCCACCGGTGCCTGGCAAAGCGCAAAGGGCAGCACGGGTCATTTTACCACGATCTGGCATCAGGATGATTTCGGCAATCGCAAGCCGAACAAGGATGTGAAGTGGAAATGGATATTCGATGATGGCGTGCCGCTGGCGACGCCGCTGGCGGAACCCGATTATGTCGAGACCGAAGTGGCCTCCTGCAAAGCCAAAACCGCTACCGCTCTCCCGCCAGCGGGACTGACGGGTCAGGGCAAGACAGGGGCATCCGCCGATGGCAGCCTGATCTGGAATGCCGCCTTTGTTGCAGATGGCTCGCGCATCGTATCTGTCGATCTGGCGCAAGAGGACGGCAGCTTCAAGCGGGTGCATGAATATAGAGTCGACGCACCGACATCATGATCGAGCTTTTCATCTCTGCCTTCATCACCTTCTTCGTGGTGATTGACCCGCCGGGTTGCGCGCCGATCTATGCCAGCCTGACCAGTAGCGCGCCGGAGCGCGATCGCCGGATCATGGCCATTCGCGCCATATTCGTCGCCGCTATCATTTTGCTGGTGTTCGCCCTGTTCGGCGAACAGATGCTGAGCGCGCTCGGCATCAGCCTCGACAGTTTCCGCATTGCCGGCGGAATCATGCTGTTCCTGATCGCGCTGGAAATGGTGTTCGAGAAACGGACCGAGCGGCGCGAAGATCGGGCGCAGGAGATTATCGAGCAGCCCGAGATCGAAGACGTATCGATCTTTCCGATGGCGATGCCGATGATTGCCGGACCGGGTTCGATCGCCGCGGTCATGCTGCTGACATCGCAACATGATGGTATCGACAATGCGCTGGTCATCCTCGGTGCTCTGGGATCGGTGCTTCTTCTCACCTTGTTCGGACTGCTCGCGGCTGGTCCGTTGATGCGGATATTGGGCAACAAGGTCGAGGCGGTTATTACCCGGGTGCTCGGTGTGCTGCTCGGTGCGCTGGCGGTACAATTCGTGGTCGACGGGCTAAACGCGAGTTTCTGACGATTGCATCGCGCGTCGCGTGACCAGCCTCAAACCGTCGAGCTTCCTGTCACCGCCAATGCGGCACGCTCCTGCCAGCATCATCCCGAATGGACCGGCTACGACTTCCCGGTCACCCGCCGCTGATCACTCCGGTCCGTACCAGCAGCAGAAAGGCGCGCTCGGCCAGCACCGGGTTTGTAATCAGGCGCCTGAGTAACTGTTCCTGGCTTTCATCTTGGTCGCTGCCGTAGGTTGTAACAAGCTGGTCCCATGATTCTCGCGAGTCCTCGATCCGGCCATTTTTGGCATAGACCATGGCCATGGTGATATCATAATAGGGCCCGACACCGGTGCTGGACGGAACGATTTTTTCCGCGAATTCCAGTGCCTGCTTGTCCTTGCCTTCCGCCAGCAAAGTCAGCACCAGCGCGGTCTCCGCGACCAGCGAACCGCGAGGGTCCAGAGCGATCGCACGTCTTAGATATTGGGTTCCAGCCGGATCGCCACAGCCGAACAGAAAAGCGCCGGCCTGTGCCTGAATGGTGGCTTCATAAGGGTCCAGTGCCGCGGCTTTCTCGGCGAATTCTTTGCCCCGACTACAATTGCCATTGAAAAAACTGGACCTGGCGAGCGCGAAATTTGCCGACGCATTTTCTCTGCCACGAACCATCGCACGGCGCGCATATTCCAAGCCTTCCTCGGGATTGGGCTCTCTGCCGGTTGCCTCTCTCCGCAAAAAGGAAATGAACGAGGCGGCCGCGAGAATCTGGCTGTCAAAAGGGTCGGCAACCAGTGATTTTTCGATGCAGGACTCGACGACCGGCAAAAGATCCGGATCGCGATTGGCGCGATAACTCTCGAACCGCAAGATACAGGGGTAGCCGATCATTGCATTGTCCGGCAGCCGTTTGCGCTGGTCGGTAGCGATTAATCCATAAACGCTGGTGATCCGGCTGGATATGGGGCCGAGTTTTTCGGGATAGTCGGCCGGTGAATCCGGCATCGCAATTGTTGCTGACCAGATTGTTTCATTCTGGATCAGCGACGTCAGCAGAAATTTGATTTCCGGACCGCTCGGACCAGCGACTATCTTGCTTTCAAACAGATAGGCATTTTGGCCTGTTACCGAGGCGATGTCCGGTTCGCCCGCCGCCGCTAGCCGTACTTGCGATGAACGGGCAAAGGCATCTTCAAAAAACTGTTGTATCTCGGCGGACATGTCGCTGCCTGTTGCCCCGGATTCCATCCGTGAGGCTGCAATGTAAATTTTCGGGGGCAGGGTCTCGTGACCGGAAGTCATTGCGATTCCGGAATCAACCGGACCGGAAGAGGGCACGAACCAGATCAGGCCTATCGCGGTGATCAGCAGGAAGGCTGACAGCCCGAGCATTGTCAGCCGGTTGTTAAACCACCGGTCGCGAACAGGCTGGGCAGGCGACGGGGCATCAGGATCAATGTCATCCGGTCCGGCAATATGCTGCCCGTCTCCCGGATCACCATCATCCGTCGCAATCTCGACAGCATAATGGCCGATCGGGATATGCAAGCGTGTCGCGCTGTGGTGCGCGTTATAATAGGCGCCGAGCATCTTGCGCAGCCGGCCCACTTGAACGCGGGGATAGCTATCGGCCTGGACGTCAAAATCCTCGGTGCGCCCGAGGCCGTCCACGGCAACCTGATAGGCCTTGGGCGGGTTGCCCGGATTGGAAATCGCCTCCTCAACCAGATAGCTCAACAGTTGCGACATGACTGGGGAGCGGATGAAATCTGGTGATTGCAACAGTGTGTGCGTTTCCGCGCGGAGCAGCTTCGCCCGTCTTTCGTCCGAAATTGGTGAGGCCATTAATCCGGTCTCCCTTTAACTGCGACTTTACCAGAAAGAGCGGAATGCTGCACGGTTATATTATTCACTGGAACGACACCCAGTCGCGCAGACTGATCCAGCCTTCGCTGCCGACGATGATATGATCGTGAACCGTCAGCCCGAGTTCTTTCGCCGCCTTGAGCAGCCTGCGGGTGGCTTCGATATCGCCCTCGCTCGGATCCGGATCGCCCGACGGGTGATTATGGGCAAGGATCAGGGCTGCTGCGTCCACGGCAAGTGCACGTTTCAATATTTCGCGTGGATAAATCGGAGCTTCGGAAATCGTGCCTCTGCTGACGACCTCATCGCAGATAAGCCGGTTTTTGCTATCCAGAAACAATACCCGCACTTCCTCGACCGGCAAGCGCGCCATGGCAACGATAAGATATTCGATCACGTCGTCGGCTTTGGACAGGCAAATGCGGTCCAGCATTTTGTCTTTGGAAGACACCAGCATCGCCTCGCGCACCAGCGAAAGGATGGCCTGGGCGGGATTGCTTTTGGCCGACCGGGAATCAGAATATAATACGGCCCCGATAGAGCCGAATTCGGCAATCAGGGCCGAGGCGACAGCGGAGGCATTGTCTATTTTTGCAACGGTGAAAAGTCGCTCCAGGATTTGTCGACCCCGAACCGCCGAAGACGTTGTTGATGACGGTATGTGCCGACAGTCAAAACAATCAGCATCGGATAGGCCCAGATTGCCGCCACCGCTCCATAAGCCTGGGGTAGCAGTTCCGGAATGACCATTATCGGAAGGTGTGTGAGCACCTGTATCGATTGCATAGCGCATAACCATATTGTCCAAAACCTCTCAGCATTTAAGGCAAGATAGAAAAAGCTGGCCAACATTGCCGTGTCGACGAGAAAGATACTCACTTCGACATGAGAAAACCGTTCAGAAACAGGGGCGGCGACCGCGATCGTTAAAAAGAAACCCACCATCACGATGATGACAGCAAATCGCTCGGGCCGACCACCCCATATCAATCCGTAGCTGCAGCACAATATCAGCAGCATTTGAAACAATTGAATTCTGACCATGTCCTACTCGACCAAAGAATGTTGGTACGGTCAAGCTCCGCTTGGCTTAAGCGTTCGGGACAGCGCGAGGATAGGCAGCAACATCCTGATCCGCCTGACCGGATGGCGGCGGAGGGCATTCCAGGCCATCGCCCCAGCTGACGGTGCGCAAACCGGCATCTTGCTGGTCTTCGGCGAGATGTGCATGCGCTTCGACGACTTCGCGATAAGAGCGTGCGGTCTGGGCGGCAGCGGCAATCAGCTTCTCGGAAGCATCAATGCCTGCGGTCAGGGAAAAACGTGTTCCCGGTGCGAGGCGGGCAGCGGCCATGCTGCTCATCAGTTCGCCCATCTGAACCATGGTCAAATTGAGGGATTTTTCGACCTCGTGGATTTTTATGGCAATGGGGCGGGCGGCTTCAATACGTTGGTTCAACATGTAACTCTCCGGACGCCGGGGGAGGCCGACGCTTACTGGTGACAAAACATGCAGAGATTAATTCGGGCCTAGCAACCTGCTCACAACCATTGCGGCGAGACAGACGAAGGCAAATGCAAAGGCAAGTTTTACCGACAAGTCGGCAATAGCCCAGATTCGCGCTTCCTTGCTTAGATCGTTACCCGTTTCTCCCTGCTTGCGGAACGGCACCGAAAGTAGCGAGCTGGAGAAGGTGGAATATGACTGATAAGCCGATTGCACTTCCCTGACTCTGTCCGGTGACGCTGCCTGTTGTCCAGGCAGGGGATAAATTGCGCCGGATTGCGGCTTTTTCGCAATCCCAATATTCTTGGGTACAAAAAATTTGGGTGCAAAACCTTCGTGATCTGCCAACATCCGGGCTGCGGCCTTGCTGCTTGTCACTTGCAGCTTTTGCCGCGCCGACCGCAACCTTTCGTTGATCACGTTAGGGGTTACGTCGATCTCCTGGGCTGCGGTTTTCGCATCATGGCCGAGCAAAAGAAGGTGGAGGGCCTCTTTCTCTTTCTGGTTCAGGTTATCGCAAAAGTCTGTGGTCATTTTTCAATCTTATGTCAGAGGCGATCATTTGGCAAAAGGGAATGGTCAACCTGATTGCTAACTATCCGATCTTATTGGGTAACAAATATATTTCATTCGGTTAACATTGGGTAAAATTGCATGTTACCGCTACAAAGCGTAAACGAAATTGAATAATTTCTCGTTAATTTCGCCGGTTTTCCGTCGGTTCGATACGGGTAACATTAACTTGTTACACCCGTAAGGCCAGTGACACGGGTTGAAACTCATGAATGTCCGCAGATCGGTGCATATTCATAGGCGTTCGGCAAGATGCCCTTGGCGATGGTTTGTCTGGCACGGCGGTACGAAGATTCTGGTTCCCGGAATCCCGGCCTGCTTCTCGCCAAATGACTGTCGTTTGCAGCGAACGGAATATTCTGGTCAATATTTCCTCGCTGCGTTGGGCTTTCTGTCCAGTTTGGAAGAAGTTATTGCACCCGCTAGACTTCTTTTGGACATTCAAATCCGGGTTGATCCATCGCCTCCCATGATCGGATCAGCCCGGAGATGATTTTTTGGCCCGGATGGAACGAATAGAGTTGCTTGGTGTTTAGTAGGTGAGTGTTGTGTAAAGATTGTAAACGGAATGATTAAGATCGAAAAGAAGGCCCTGAGCCAGAGAGAAAAAGAACTGTTTTTTGGCAATCTTGTGACGTGGGGTTCCCTTGTCTCTGCGGTTATCCTGGCGATTGCTTTCGCACCGCTCAGCGCAGCGGAAAGCGATCATAACGCTTCAACGTACAATGAAGTAGCTGCGCCACTCGATATGCAAAGCAAGCAGGGCTGACGATCACCTGGTTCGTGCGACGCATCAAAAGTCTAGCCGCAAATTGACCAGCCGGCGGGTTCTTCGTTATTGATAATTTAGAAAGTCGAGCGTTAAAACCGCTTCATCATTGCCGATTCTATAATCTGCGCGCTTCTTCGACCAGCATCACCGGAATGCCGTCGCGTATCGGATAGGCCAGACCAGCGGCCTCGCTGACCAGCTCCCCGGCTCCGACATCATGGACAAGCGCCGCCCGGGTCATCGGGCAGACCAGTATCTTCAGCAGTTCGGGAGCAACGCACCGATTTCCGTCGCTCGCCGCCCCATCCTTTACGGGCCGATCGCTCATTGCCCGATCGCTCATTGCCCGATCGCTCATTGCCCGATCGCTCATTGCAATGTGACCCGGTCATCGTCGCCATCCTGTCGCCCGAAAAACTGTAGCAGCTGGATAATCAGTTCTGCACGGTTGGCGAGGCCGTCGACCTCCAGCAATGCCTGCTTAGACGCAGCATCAAAAGGCGCGATCTGCGCAATGCCGTTGACGAAGGCCATGTCATCGAGACGTCCGATACTGTCCCAGTCAACCTGATAGCCCTGCAATTCCGCAAATTTCCGCGATTCGATTTCCAGCGCGGCGCGCTCGGCGCTGGCCAGGACTTCGTCCAGTTCCTGATCGGCTTCGATCTCGGCCCGTACCTGCCGGAATGCCGTGGATGCATCGATTTCCTCGACAATCCGGAACCGGGCCACGCCTTCCAGCACCACGTTGAAGCGGCCGTCGTCGAGCGCCTCGATATCGATAATTTTGCCGAGGCAGCCGATATCGAACAGGGCGGGGTGCTTGCCCTCTTCCTTGGGCTGGATCATACCGATCTGGCGGTCGCGCGCCATCGCGTCATTGATCAGGGCGCGGTAGCGTTCCTCGAATATATGCAGCGGCAAGTGCATGCCGGGAAAAAGCAACGCTCCGGCCAGCGGGAAAATAGATAGCCTTTTGGTTTCGCTCATCCGAATAGCACGGCGCTGAGCTTGCGGCGGGTCGCTGAGACCCATTCGTCCTCGAGGCCGACCATTTCGAACAGCGACAGCAATTTCTGTCGTGCCGCTCCGTCGTTCCACTCCTTGTCCGCAGCGATAATCGTCAGCAGATGTTCAGCGGCAGCGTCATGGTCGCCCGTGGCGATTAGCGCGCTGGCCAGATCGAATCGCGCCTGATGATCCTTGTCATTGGCAGCGACAGCCGCCTTCAAGGCTTCCAAAGCACCGGCATCCGGTTTGTCCTTGGCAAGTTGCAGGGTTGTCTGTGCCCGTTCGATCGCTGGGTCACTGCGCAACTCCTCCGGTAATCCGGCGAGCGCGGCTTCCGCCTGCTCTATATGTTCAGCCGCAACCAGTGCGCGAATCAGTCCGCCGACCGCTTCGACATTGTCGGGCGCCATATCGGCGATCTGCGCGAAAATCCCGGCAGCACGCTCGGCATCTCCTTCGCCCAGCACTTCTTCACCCATGGCGAGAAGCGGCGCCACATCCTGCTCGGGTTCTGCTCCGCCGCCAACCGGCAGCTGCTCGAGCAACTGGTCCAACGCGCCGGTTAGCTGGCTTTCGCTGCGCGCGCTGGTCAGGTCGGCCACCGGCTTGCCCTGGAAAATTGCATAGACGGTCGGAATCGACTGCACCTGGAACTGTGCGGCGATAAATTTATTCTCGTCGACGTTGATCTTGGCCAGCACGACGCCCTTGTCGGCATAAGCGGCGGCGACTTTCTCCAGCATCGGCGTCAACGCCTTGCACGGCCCGCACCATTCTGCCCAGAAATCGAGAATCACCAGCTTGTCCATGCTCGGTGTCACGACCTCCCGCTGGAAGACTTCTACCGCTTTCTGTTCTTCAACCGTCAGTCCTGCTGTTGCCACATCATGCTCCTGTTATAGCGCGGGCCCAATGCCCGGACTCGCGCCCAAATCGTTTAACTTGTGGGCTTTATGTGGGGAGCAGCGCGCCAATGCCAAGGATATTTTTGCATTTGTAGTGAACTAGGGTGTGATTGGGGCTTGCGGGGTATAAAAACCCATGCTAACCGCGCGCCTCAACTGCTGCTGACCAAGTGATTACCCAAGTGTCGCAGCAACGCCGAGCGGGCGTAGCTCAGGGGTAGAGCACAACCTTGCCAAGGTTGGGGTCGAGGGTTCGAATCCCTTCGCCCGCTCCAGATTTTCTAAGAAAATCAGTAACTTGCTAGGGCATTCAAAAATGCCTCTCGGGCTAAAAAAGCTCGGGCTACAACCGGGCTACAACCGATTGCGGAAGCTTTGATGTCCGAAAATTCGGCTAGTGGCTATCGCGAGAATTGAGCGAGGTGCAGCTTCGATGGGATCGCCCACGTTTAGCTGACCGATTCCCGTTTGATGAGGCGGCGGTATCAGCACCCACCCTTCAACCTCTCGCCATTCAAGCGTGAGTCCTGCATCTAGAACAGCGATGACCGATCTCGATCCAGCAACTGCGGCCGCCGCCGACTTCTACGACCAGCACTACGCTTGCTGCAAACCTCTCTTCCTCGAACCCGGAATGAGATGCACACTCGGTAGCCCTGATCGTCCGAAGCACTGCCGCTTCTGTGGCCTCAGCGAACCCGAGGTTCAGTTCAAGACCGATGCCCATGCGCTACCGGCAGCCTTTGGCCGGATCGGCCTGTTCAGCAACTACGAGTGCGACGCCTGCAACAGCTATTTCGGTAAGGGAATCGAGAACGATCTGGGAAACTGGACCAAGCCCATGCGGACGCTCATGCGCATTAAGGGCCGCAGCGGCGTTCCGACCATCAAGGAGCCTGGCGGTGGCAAGGGTTGGCGAGTCGAATACTCCACTGGAGCCTTCCAGCTCAGCGAGTATGAGGGCGACCCCCATTTTACGATCGACGAACAAGCAAAGCAGCTCCGCTTCGAGCTTCACCGCGATCCCTATATCCCGGTCGCCGCACTCAAGGGGCTCGTGAAAATCGGCCTGACCCTGCTTCCTGAAGTCGAGTTGGCCCATTTCTCCGAGACGTTCGACTGGATACGCAACCCCGATCATAGTCAGAGTTTCGTCGCGGAATTTCCAATCATCCGCACCTTCATTTCGGGTCCGATGCCCAACGACAAGGTGACGCTGATGTTGCTGCGCCGCCGGTCGGGCGTCACCACGGTCCCCTATGCCTTCTATGTGATCGGCCTCGGCAACGAGGTGCTGCAAGTCTTCATCCCGTCGCTCTCCCAAGACCAATGCATCAACGGACAACCGCTGAGTCTGGTGCCATTTCCGACACCGGGATCGTTCGACGCGAAGGCTTATGGGCGCCCCAGGGTGAACACCATCGACCTTACAGGGCGGGAAACGGTTCGCGGCGAGAAGGTGCCCGCGACCTTTGGTTTCGACGGCATCGTCCAACCCGAAGCGGATAGCAACGCCGGGGGTGCTGGACAATGATCGCCACGCCGATCGACGTGTGGAACGTCGCAACTTTCGACCAGGGCATTAACGAAAGGCTGCGGGGAGCGTCCGACCTCATACGCAAATACTTTGAGACCGACCGGCGCCAGCAGCGCGAACGCACCCTGTCGCACCATTGCGGCCCGCCCCCGAGCAATCCCTTCGCTGCCGGGTTCCTCAAATTTCAGGAGGAGTTGTCGGCCCAGATCGCTGACCGGACGATCCGAGCCTGGCACTATACGCGCCTGATGGATGATGAGGCTGACGCAATCATCGTGCGCGGTGCGGTGCCCTCGACGCTAGAGACAATCAAGGCCCGCCTCGACCGCCAGGTCGGCGCCGGATTGTTCACCTCCGAGATGGCCGACGCCCTATTCACTGCCAGCCCCTTTCACGGCAGCCAGCACGATGCCCGCGCGGGGAAATTCTGGTTGACGTCTCTTCCAAGGACGATCGACGATGGCGGTGTCGAACTGCTGCTCTCAAGCTGGGGTGGCGAAGCCGTCTATTTTTGGCAGGATGACGAGATGCTCCAGGCGCAACTCGCAACCCTCGGCCGACCAAGAGTGATCGAGGCCGCGGTGCCACTTGCCCTGACCAATCATCGCTATGACGCGAGTTGCGCGCTGGTGGCGAGCTTCGCTCGAACGCTCGGCTGCCAGACCGACACTCCCTCCTTCGACCTCTATGTGACACAGCCACTCGGTCCCGAGGCAATCCTTGCCGTCCACAGTGAGGGGGACATGATCTTCGACCAGATCGGGCGCGGCTATCCTACGGACTTTGCCTCGGACATATAGCGCCGAACGGCTGTGGAACGCTAAACTTCTGGCGCTCGCCCGGCTGGGATCAGATTTCCTTTTCGGGAGCCGAAGCCCTGTAGCCCCACGCCCGCAATCGTCGGGCACGCATGGGTGACTTGCCCGCGATCCGCGTCAGAGCCTCCTGGAGCGATGATTTCATGGACGGGTCTTCGTGCTCGTGGCGTGCGGCGATCTGTAGCGCCGTTTGGACGACCAGACGCAAATCCTTGCCCTCCGTTTCCTCAATCATGGCCTCGAAGGCGTCGATGGTAACATTCGCCAGAAGCCTGACGTCCTCATCCCGCCAAGGCTCGCCTCGGCCAATGGCCAGCAGCACCCCCTTGGGATCGCGCTCATCCTTGAAGCTCGACTGCCGTGCCTCAAACGCGGCTTTCAATGTCGGATCGACAGGCGCGTCCGTTGAAAAATGGTGATAGCTCAAATCGAAGAAGCGGGGATCGTCAGGCTGTGCCGCAGTGTAAGCACGAGCAAGCTCATCAGCCTCATCGTTGCGGCCGAACTCGCGCAAGAACAATATGGTGCCATTGATGTTAAGAGAGTCGATCGTGGCTAGGTTTTCCATTGCGCTCTGGTAAAGCGTATCGAGCACCACTTCGTCGTCGTCCGTCAATGACTCGTGATAGCGGTCCCAAGCTCGGGCGAAACTGTTGTCGCGGCTGTTGCGGTTCAGCGCTTCCTCTAGGATCTTCGCCTCTTTCAGCAAGCGAGCTTCGTCAAAATAGCCGGCCGAAACGCCCTCGAAGATCGTTCGGTCGAAATCGTCCGGGTGCGAGAATGGCAGCGCGGAGAGCTGATCGCGCCATCGCACTATCTCATCTGTGGGGTCGTTGTCGCGATCTTGCATGGCTGCGATGAGCGCATTGTAACTCTGGATAAACTCCATCGGCGGCGCGTGATCGCGCTCAAACACTGCCCAGCCGGACAGCAGGCAAGCTGTGACAGCCTGTGTCAGAACTTCCGGGCGATAGGGTTGCAGATAGCCGGCGAGCCGATGTGCGAGCCGTTCGATCTTCTTGATGACGCGGATATTGGTGATGCCGAGCGCGACAACGCCGCCCCGTAGCAGGGCACTCACGGGCTCATCATCGACGATGGCGATCCTGGCCGCTTCCTCAGCGGTCGGGGCGAACACGATGGATGTGTCGATCGCTTTTTCCAGCAGGCGTTCGAAATCCTTCCGCTTCTCCTGTTCCATCGCTTCATCGTTGAGCAGCAGCACGACACGGCAGTTGCGCTGCTCCTTCAGAAAGGAAACGAGCCCCAATACATCACGCGGCGTCAGATCCACGCCCGCACGTTCGAGATCATCGAGGCAAACGAGCCGGTCGCGCACCAGCAGGAAGGCGGATCGCGCCAGGGCGTTTCCAATCTCGCCAAATCCCACGGCACTGAGAGCCGGGCCGATCCAGCCCCGCGCCTGCCGCCCGACGGATTTTCCTTTCTTGATCAGCGCCCCGAATGTTTCGGCATCGGGGCCGGTAAGCGCCTGTGCGGGTGAAACCGTGCTCTCGAAGATCGCATAGCGCAAGTCGTCGAGTGAATTGAGGCCGAACAGGGAAACGTAGGCATAGTCCTGTTGGTAGAGATCGCCGCTTTCCTGGGCCTTTTCGAGATAATGGCGCCAAGCGTAAGTCTTGCCAACACCCCAGCGCCCCTTGATGCACAGAACCTCAGCATCCTTGCTGGCGAGGAATCGCTGAATCTCTTTGATGACCAATTCTGCGGACATGCCTGCTTCTATCCGGCTCGGGTCGCTGACGGTAGGCCCAAACCGGCAACGGCGGTTCGCGTCCGATTGAAAACACGATGGGCGTGAGGGGAAAGCGTTCCCCTGATCGGGAGCCCGATGGTCTCCCGCTACCCCTTCGAGCGGGGACACCCCGCAACGCCCCGTTCGGCGCCTCCGCGCCGATCCGTAAATCCGTTTGGGCGGATTTGCGTCTTTCCTGAATCTTCGGAGATCGGGCCAGGGCGTTCGCCGGCCCGATCGCGTTTGTTTGTGACTCTCCCCGTCGGTGGGGTGGGCGGGCGCGTCCTTTAGGCCCGCCGCGCCGGGGCGCAACGCGCGGCAAGCCGCGCTTACCTCCTCTGCGTTCCAGCCCTTCGGGTGCGCCCCGGCTCCGCCGGCGGGCCTGCCGGTCGCTCTTTCGCCGCCCACCCCATTCCGGGGTGAGTGCGGTTTGAAGGAGTAAGGAAGATGAACGCTGTTACCCCAACGACCGCTGTTGAGCCTGTGTCGGGCATCGAGATTTTCGTGCCGCTGAACAAGCTCAAGAAGTCCCCCAAGAACGCCCGCAAGGTGCCGCATGGCGAGGCCGCCATCGAGGCGCTGGCCGCTTCCATCGAGCATAAGGGCTTGATCCAGAACCTTGTGATCGAACCGGAAATGAAGAGCGAGAAGCCGACCGGCGCCTATTTCGTCACTGCTGGCGAAGGCCGCAGGCTGGCCTATCTGTTGCGCGCCAAGCGCAAGCAGATCAGGAAGAACCACCCGGTTCGCTGCCGCCTCGACACCGAGAACGACCCGTCCGAGATCAGTCTGGACGAGAACGTGACCCGGACCCCGATGCACCCCGCCGATCAGTTCGAGCGGTTCCGCGAGCTTTCCGAAGACAAGGGATGGGGCGCGGAGGAAATCGGCGCGCGGTTCGGCGTGTCGGGCGGTGTGGTGAAGCAGCGGCTTCGCCTTGGCGCTGTCAGTCCGAAGCTGTTGCAGGTCTATCGCGAGGACGGGCTGACCTTGGATCAGCTTATGGCCTTCGCCATCACCGAGGACCACGCCCGGCAGGAGCAGGTGTTCGAGAACCTGCACCACAACCGGGAGCCGTGGATCATTCGGCGCGACATGACCGCCAACAACGTGCCCGCCGATGATCGCCGTGCGGTGTTCGTCGGGGCCGACGCCTATATCGAGGCGGGCGGCAACATCATCCGCGACCTGTTCAGCGAGGATCGAGGCGGTTTCTTCGAGGATGCGGGCTTGCTCGACATGCTTGCCGTCGAGAAGCTGCGCGAGGTCGCGGACGGAGTGCAGGCCGAGGGGTGGAAATGGGTTGAGGCCCATATCGACTATCCCCACGCCCACGGTATGCGGCGCTTCTATCCGCAGGCCGTGGACCTGTCCGACGAGGACGAGGCCCGGCTTGAGGCCCTGTCCACCGAGCATGACGAGCTTGCCGAAGGCTATTCGTCCTATGACGAAATGCCCGAGGACGTGGCGGCGAAGCTGGAAGCAGTGTCCGATGAGATCGACGCCATTTCGGCCAAGCGTTACGCCTACGATGCCAACGTGATCGCACATGGCGGGGCGTTCGTGGTGCTTCACCATGACGGCACGGTCAGGATCGAGCGGGGTTTCGTGCGTCCCGAGGATGAGGCGCTTGCCGATCCGCAGCCCGAGGACGAGGTGGAAGCCATCGACCCGGAGGCCGTGGAGGATGAGCAGGCCGAGGACGGCGACGAGGACGTTCAGGATTTCGAGGATGAGGACGAGGAACCGGGCAAGCCCATTTCCGACAGCCTCATTCGCGACCTGTCCGCCCACCGGACGCTGGCCCTTCGCGTGGCGCTTGGCGAGCAGCCCGGCATTGCGTTGATCGCCCTGACCCACACGCTCACGGCGCAACTGTTCTACAGCTACGCCGAGGCCGGTTGCCTTGAAATCCGTCCGACCGTGACCCCGCTTGGTGGTCATGCGGCGGGGATCGAGGATACGCCGCTGGCGGCGCGGGCGAGCGAGGCGCATGACGCATGGGCCGAGCGCATGCCGCGTGACGTGGCCGACCTGTGGGGCTTCATCGTCGCACTGGACGATGAGCAGCGGCTGGCGTTGCTGGCGCATTGCGCGTCCCGCACCGTCAACGCCCTGCGCCTGCCGTGGGATCGCAAGCCCCGGACGCTGCAAACGGCGGACAGGCTGGCGAGCGCGCTGGCGCTGGACATGGCGAAGGACTGGACGCCGACCGTGGGCAGCTACCTTGGCCGTGTCACCAAGGCGCATATCCTTGAGGCCGTGGCCGAAGGGGTGTCGGAGGATGCGGCCCGCCGTATCGCGGACAAGAAGAAGCCGGACATGGCCGAAGCCGCCGAGCAGCGTCTTGCCGGGAAGGGCTGGCTTCCCGCTGTGTTGTGGACGCCGGAACCGGAGGCCGAACCCGTCGAGACGGAGGACGCCGAAGGGATCGCGCAGCCGTCCGAAGCGGAGGCCCGCGATACCGGAGCGCAGGACGGCGAGGCCGTGGAGGTCGAGGCGGTGGAGCTGCCGACCGAACCCGAAGCGGTGGACGAGGAAGCCGCCTACTCGGTTGCTGCTGAATAGGTGATGGAGCCGGGGCCGCTCTGGCGGTTCCGGCTTCCCTTTTCCCCACGGCCAGACAATTCGCGGCCGCGCCCCTTACCGGGCGCGGCCGCTCTGTCATGGGATGATCGTCGCTCGCCGGGCATGGCCCGGCTCGCGTCTATGAATCCTCACTCAGCAGGCTCTCGAAGTCCCGACCGCCGTAGAAGATCCCGACAATGACGACCGCCGTGTCTTCCACCGCAAAGGCGATGGTGACACGACGCCGCCAGGCCGTCGTTCGCAAGCCGGGCCGCAGATCGTCGCGCATCGTGCCGCGCCGGGGAAAGCTGGTCAGCTTGCCGATATGATCGAGGATGCCATCGGTGAAGCGTTGCGCGATGTCCGGGGACGCGGCGGCAGCGATATAATCGTAGATGGCATCGAGATGGTCACGCGCTTCCGGCGTGAGGATAATGGAATGTCCCACGTTCAGCCGCGCTTGACGGCTCGCTTGTGTCGCTCGGCCAGACCGGCCCGCACGTCGTCGAGCGGAATGCCGCGCGAGGGATCGGCCTTGTAGGCGTCATAAGCGGGGACGACCTCATTGCGCAGCCATTGCTCGACGGCCCGGTCGCGCGCCTGGAGCGCGCGCAGCCCGTCGCGGATCACTTCGCTTTCGCTGGCATACTCGCCCGACGCCACCTTGGCACGGACCTGCGCCGCCATGTCGTTCGGCAGCGTTACGCTGAACTGTTGAGTCGTCCGCATGGATAGCACTCCTTACGGGTAGGATTTAATCCTATTCGTCCGAATCTTCAAGGTTGCTCGCCGCAGCCTTACGCGAACAGGCCGGGCAACTCCGGCATGGGCTCGCCGTGCGCCATCGCACGCGCCGCATTGCCGGGCGCGGCCACCGTCACCCATTCCACGCTCCAGTCGAGCCGCAGCACATCGCTGTCGCCGTCGCGCTGAATCCGCACGATCCCGGCGCCTTCCTCGCTGACAGCGAACCGGCAATCATCATCCTCGCCATAGGCCGCTTCGATCAGTGTCCCGTCCGAGAAGCTAAGCCAGCAGCGCCCGGCGCTGTCGGCCGGAACCGCCAGATCGGCTTCCACATCGCCCATGACCTTCAATCTCGTGCGGCCCTGGCCGCGGATCATCACGCTCATACGCCGTTCCTCGATCTCGATTCGGAAAGGTGCAGTATGGAACAAAGGACGAACATCATGCAATGTGAAGTGTCGCCATAGTCGGATGGCGGGGAAGGGAGCGCCCCGCCCATTCCGGGCGAGACGCTGCGCCGACCAGCGCGGTCAACCCATATTCGCCAGCAGTCCCGGCCCCGAATCCGGCGCCAGGCCGGCATCGCATCGACCGGGCCTGAGCCTGTCTGAAACGTAGGCCGCGCCCCTCCCGCTGGTTTTCCGCCAGACGCCGCCGCGCTCCGCTGCATCGACCGCAACAACGCGAAAGCCGGCGCCACGTCGCCCTGCACCTCGCCCGCGCGAAACCCGCCCATCACGCCTGCCTCGGGCACCAGACCATCGCCGGCGCCGCCACGGCCGGCGGCGGCAAAGCTGCCGCAGAACATCCCGTCAGCGCCATGATCTTGCACGTCGCCGCCGCCACGCGGCCTCTCGAAAGGCTTGTCTGGCCGAAGCCCGCCCGTCTTCCCGCAACGGCGCCGGGCGATTTTTTTCCGCCGCCGGCCATGCCGGCTTTGCATCGCGAAAGCAAAAAAGTTCCGGTGTCAAGTCCTTCGTGCAAATCACGCAGGGCTTGAACCCGTATATGGGGCAGTAGGTTAGCTCTTTTTTCAGCCACTTTGGCGAGGCGTGGCCTCGTGGGCTAGGAGCCACATAGGAGCGTTGGGAGAGAAAGCCGCATCGCACTGTGTCGTGCTGGATTGCCGAGGAACGGCGGGCCTTGTCGCCCATCATAGCCCAAGCGGCTTTTGGCGGCATCCAGAACGAAGAACGCGCAGCCTTGGGCTGCGCGTTCGATTGATGCCGCTGGACAGCGTTTGAGGCCATCATGTCGGCTTGGACGGCACGCTCCGCGTCGCGGTGCCCTTCCTGAATCCCCGATCTCCTGCCATGAACGCCTCCAGCATGTGCGGGATCAACTTCTCGGCATCGACCGCCTCGCCATACGTCTGCGCGTGCAGCGCGGCGTAGCGGTCGAGGTCGGCTTTCAGGGTGGCCGGGCAGGCAAAGGTCAACTTGACGTTCTCGGTCTTGGGCAGCGGCCCGAGCCGCAACTTCTTCGTGCTCATTGCGAAGCTCCCCGGTTGAAGAACAGCGGCTGGTACGGGCGCAGCACCAGATCCCGATTGACGATGATGCGAACCGGCAGGCCCGGCCGTGTGGTCAGCGTCGGCTGAATGTTCATGTTGCGTCGGGTGATCTCCTGGCCCACCTGATTGATGCTGTCCTGGGCGCTGTCGCGCCCGGCGATGACGATGCGGTTGCCGTCCTGGCGGTTCTCCGGCGCGGCCAGCTCGGCGCCTACGCCCAGCAGCGTTGTCAGCACGGCGCCCGCGACGATGCGATTCCAATGCCAGTCCACATCGTCTTCCAGGCCGGCATAGCCGGCCGGGTCAGTGCCCACAAGGTTGTCGAGCGTCAGCGAGGACGTGTCGGGCAGGATGACCCGGTTCCATACCACCTGCACGCGGCTCTGCCCGTAGCTGACTTGGCTGTTGTATCGCCCGAGGATGCGCGACCCCTGCGGGATCAGCAAGAACTTGCCCGTGGCCGTGTCATAGACCGGCTCCGTCACCGTGGCGATCACGTCGCCCGGCAAATCCGACTTGATGCCCGTCATCAGTGCGCCCGCGATCACTGTTCCGGCCATGACCTGATACGGCGACGCCGGTAGCGCCAGATGGCCGGAATTGCGGGTTGCCGTGGAACCGTCTTTCAGGAACGCCTCTTTCTGGTCTTGCCGGTTCTGCACGGCTGTCGGATCGGCAGGCTGGGCCGCCGTCGAGGCCGGCCCAGCCGCGAGCGGGTCGAAGGCCGCGAGCGTGTTGGCAGCACCAGGCACACCCGGCGCCGTCTGCGCCATCGTGGGCGTGGCGGCGGCCTGACTCTGGCCGCCCGAGCGGAAGAACACCGACGAAGCCGCTGCGGCTTCCGCCTCCTTGCGCAAGGCGTCGTTGGGATCGTGGCCGGGGGCCGCGTAAGCGGCCACGGCTGGCTGCTGCGAGTTCACGATGGCCGGGCCAAGGTCGCCCGGCAGTGGCGGCCCCAACTCGGGCACCTTCTGCGGCAGCTTCGAGTAGTCGGCCGGCAGGCCGTCCAGCCCTTCGGACTTCGAGACGCGATCGACGTTGTAAAGCTCGGCCTGCTCGCCCGCACCGCGCCGCTGCGGTTGCAGCGACCAGATCGTGGCCCCGAGCACGGCGACCGACAGGCCGCCGACGAGGACGGCCAGCGTGCGCCGGTTCAACCGGGTCACAGCACGCGGCTGGGCGCGCAGCGCCACCGCTTCGGGTGCGACCTTGCCCGCCTGCGGCGTGGCGAGGTCGGGGGTGTCGTCCTGGCTCATGGTCAGTTCCTCCGTGCCACGCCATCCGTGCGTTCGATCCGCACCACGTCGCCCTTGTCACCGCCCAGGCGCAGCTCCGCCGCGCCAAAGAGGCGATCCACGATGTAGTACGGCGAGCGGAAGCGGTAGTTCACCAGTTGCCCGTCACCTTCCGGCCCGATCACGAACAGCGGCGGAAGATCGCCCTGCGCGATGCCGGCGGGAAACTGGATATAGACTTTCGCCCCATCGTCGAAGGCGCGCAGCGGCTTCCACGGCGGATTGCTGCCGCTGATCGCGTAGCGAAAGCGCAGGTTCTCCAGCGACAGGCCGCTATCGACCGGCGCGGCGGCGCTGGCCGCCTGCGCCTGGCGCTGCAAGGCCAGCATCCGGTCGCGCGGGTACTCCCAGGACACCGACGCCATCCACGTCTTGTCCGTGGAAGTCAGTTCCAGCAGGTACGTCCTGCGGCTGGTGGTGATGACCAGATTGGTTTTCAGGCCCGAGCGAATGGGCTTCACCAGCACGTTGACGCGCAAGTCGGCACCGTTGCCGCTGGACGTGTCGCCCACGATCCAGCGCACGGTATCGCCGGCGGCCACCGTCACCAGTTCCTCGCCAGGCTGGAGCGACACCACGGTCACGCGGCCCACGGCCGCATAGACCTGATACAGCGCGCCATCGGTGAACGGCCACACCTGAATCGCGTTGACGTATCCCTCGCGCGTAGGCGCGACGCGGGCCTCGGCATTGGCCCGCGAAACGCGCACCTTCTCGTCGGCAGGCTCGGGTGCAGGCTTGGCCTCCTCGGCTTCGGGCAGTGGCTTCAACTGCGCCGGCAGCGCCAGCGGTTCGGGCACCGTGACAACTTCGACCGGCGCGGGCGGCTCCGGCAGCGGCTGGGCCTGCACCGGCTCATCGAGCGAGATGGTCGGCGGCGGCTTGCCCTGCGTGGCGCAGCCCGCCAGGGCAACAAGCATCAACGGCAAAGCGTAAAAGCGGAAAGACAGGTTCATGGTTTTGCTCCTTCGGAAGAATCCAGTTCACGGCTCCACGACAGGCCGTTGACGTAGATGCCCAGCGGGTTCTTGCGCAGGCGTTCTTCGGTGCGCGGCGGCTGGAGCACGATGGACACCACCGCCGTCCACCGCTCCAGGCCCGCCGCGGCACCATTGACGTAGCGGCGTTCCGTCCAGCGCACGTTGAAAGACGTGTCGCTGGCGCGCACGACGCTGGTGATCTGCACCGTCACCGACTCCTTGCCGATGCGCGCAAACGGGTCATTGACCCGCGCGTAGTCGTTGAGCACGGCCGCGCCCTTGTCGGTCGTGTAGTCGTAGGCGTCCAGCCAGTTTTGGCGGACGACGATGGGGTCGATGGACAGCGAGCGCACCAGCGTCACGAAGCGCGCGATGTGGTGCGCCGTCTGCGCATCGTTGGGCCGGTACGGCGTGGCGGCTTCGCCCACGGCGCGCACCTGGCCCGCGTTGTCCACCTCCACGACGTAGGGCGTGACGATGGACTGCGCCGAGCGCCACACCAGGCCGCCGGCCATCAGCAGCGCGAGCGTCAGGCACCCGAACGCCATCAAGCGCCAGTTCTTCGCCTGCACGCGCGGCGAGCCGATACGGTCGTCCCACACCTGGCCGGCAGCTTGGTACGGCGTGGCAGGCTGCGGCGTGTCGGCGTAGCGCACCTGCGGTTTCTTGAATCGCATGGTCAGTTCTCCTTATGAATCGGAATCGCGCAGGCTCGGGCCTTGCCCGGAGCCGCCGCCATCGCCACCGCGCAGCGTGTGGGCGGCAGTGGTCGCGGCATGGGTGAGTTGCTGGTGGCGATGCAACCGCTTGGCCCAGGCGGGCTGCTCGGGGGGCTGTGCAGCGGCAGCGCCTGCGGGGGCTTCGCTGGTGGCGGCTTGGCCGGCTGACGCGCCAGCATCGCCATTCCAGCCGGCGCGGAACGGCGCGGCCATGCGCTGCCCCGCAGCGGAAGCACGCGACGCGGCTGCGCGTCCAGCGGACTGCGCGCCGGTCTTGGCGACGTTGCCCAGGCCCGCCATCGCGCCCTTGGCGCCGCCACCTGCTGCGGCGGAACCCGTCTGGAACGCCAACTTCGCGCTGCCAGCCGCCGACGTGGCAGCACGCGCGCCACTGCCGGCCAGCTTGGCGGCGGCCGGGGCCATGCGCGCACCAGCGGCCACCGCACCGCCCACGCCCGACGCGGCAGCACCGACAGCCACTGCCGTTCCGGCTGCGCCGACGGCGGCACCGGCCATCGCGCCCGCACCGAGCTGGGGCGCACCTGACACGAGGCCCGTGGCGATGCCGGGGCCGAAGATCCCCAGCGCCAGCAAGGTGAGCGAGGCCAGCATGATGACCAGCGCGTGGTCGATGTTCGGCTCGGCGGGATGGACTTGGAACTGCGAGAACAGGCCCGAGCCGATGCCGACGATCACGGCCAGCACCAGCACTTTGATGCCGGCGGCCACGACGTTGCCCAGCACCTTCTCGGCCAGGAACGAGGTCTTGTTCCAGAGCGCGAACGGCACCAGCACGAACCCGGCGAGCGTGGTCAGCTTGAACTCGATCAGCGTGATGAAAAGCTGGATCGCCAGCACGAAGAAGCACAGCACCACGACCAGCCACGCGAGGAACATCACCACGATGGGGTCGAGGTTCACGAACACCTCGGGAAAGCCCGCCATCTCGCCGATCTGCTCCAGAATCGGCGCCCCGGCGTCGATGCCGGTCTTGGCAAGCCGGCCCGGCTGCAAGAAGTTCTCCATCGTGATGGCCGAGCCGGTGGCGGTGATGCCCAGCCCCGCGAACGAGCGGAACACGATGCTGGCCAGCCAGTTGAAGTTGTTGAGGATGTAGGCGAAGGCACCGACGTAGAGCACCTTGCGCAGCAGCTTGGCGATCACGTCATCGCCCTGGCCGGTGGCGTGGCTCATGGCCCAATACAGCCCGGCGATCGTCATGTCGATGACGATCAGCGTGGCCGTGAGGAACGCCACTTCGCCGCGCAGCAGCCCGAAACCCGAGTCGATGTAGGAGGCGAAGGTGTTGAGGAACTGGTCGATGATGGTCACGTCATTCATGGCGTGCCCTCCGGTTCCTCGAAGCTGGGCGGGATCGGCGGCAGGTCGGCCAGCGTTTGGTATTCATCCGGCCCGGCCTCGCCGGAAAAGAAGCGCCGCCGAAAGGCTTCGGCGGCGGCGCGGCAAGCGTCCTCGCCCGTAGCCTGCCGGTCGGCCGCGCATTGCGCGCGCAATGCCTTGAGCCGTGCGGGATCGGCGGCCAGGGCATCGGCGAGGTTGTCGGCCGGTTGCTCGCCGCAGGCGGCCAGAAGCACGGCACCAAGGACGAGGACGCATCGCATGTCGGCCCCCGTCAGTCGCGGTAGAAATTGACGGACTGCGGCGTGTACGGCGTGCCTTCCCCGAGGAAGCGCCGCCGCACTTCGCGGGCGCGCTCGGTGGCCGCCGCTTGCCGTGCCAGTTCCAGCGAGGCGGCCCGGTCTTGCGTGATCTGGAGCCGCTGCGACTGGATCGACTGCTTGGCCTGCAAGGCGAGCAACTGGTTCATGGCCTGCATCGCCTGCAACGCGCCTTGCGCCGACTGGCTCTTGCCGACCAGATCGGCCAGCACGCTTTCGTCTTCGCCCAGGTTCTGCGACACCTGCGCCTGCATCTGCATGGTGGTCTGCAAGCCGTTGAGCGTGTTCTTCCATCGCTCCTGGGCGTCGCGGTACATCTGGTCGCCGCTGACGGTGGCGGCGTACTGCTCGGGATACAGGCGCGCGAACTCCCGATCGAGGTTCGTCACGTCGTAGGCCAAGCCTCGGGCCTGGGCGATCAGCCGCTCGGTGGTCGCCAGGTTGGCGCGTAACTGGCCGACCACGCTGGACGGCAGGCTGGCGAGGTTGCGCGCCTGGTTCATCAGCATCTGCGCTTCGTTCTGAAGCTGCTGGATCTGGTTGTTGATCTGCTCCAGCGTGCGGATCGCGGTCAGCGTGTTCTGCACGAGGTTGGTGGGATCGACCACGACCCATTGCGCATGGGCAGTGGCGGCGCAAAGCATGGCCGCGATGGCGGCGGCGACAAGGCGCTTCTTCATGACAGGTTCTCCAGGGGTTGGTCAGCGAAGGAACCCGGCGTGAGGCCGGGGAACGAGGGCAGCAGGTCAGCCGCCCAATCGAGGCCGCGATGGCGCAGCCAGGCGCCCGCGAAACCGGGGGTGCCGGCGTCCAGCAGCACGCGGTCTATGTCGCGCTGGTCTTGCGGCGTGGAAGCGCCCGCGAAGGCCAGCGTCGCCGGCCCCAGGTCAAGGTCGAACAGGCGGTTGCCGAGGCGGGATTGGTAGTAGTAGTCGCGCTTGGGTTGGGCGGTGGCGACGATTTCGATCTGGCGGCTGTTGAGGCCGAAACCCTCGTAGATCGTGCGAATCTGCGGCTCGGTCGCCTGCGTGTTCGGCAGGAAGATGCGGCTTGCGCAGCTTTCGATGATTGCGGGCGCGATGCTCGAATCCTTGATGTCGGCAAGGCTCTGCGTGGCGAAGATCACCGACACGTTTTTCTTGCGCAGCGTCTTGAGCCATTGGCGGATGCGCGCGGCAAACACCGGGTCATCGAGGAACAGCCACGCTTCATCGAGGATCAGCAGCGTGGGTGCACCGTCAAAGCGTTCATCGAAACGCGCAAAGAGGTAATGCAGCACGGCCATGACGGCGGCCTTGCTGTGCATCAGCTCCTCCATCTCGAAGCACTGCACGTCGGCCATGCCCAGCCGGTCGTGGTCGGCGTCCAGCAGCTTGCCGTGCGCGCCGCCGAGCACATACGGCGCGAGCGCCTGGCGCAGCGCATTGCTCTGCAACAGCACGGACAGCCCGGTCATCGTGCGCTGCTCCACCGGCGCACCGGCAAGGCTGCCGAGTGCCGACCAGATGGCCGCCTTCTCGTCGGGGCCGACTGCCACGCCTTCGTGGAGCAAGCGGCCTTCGATCCATTCGGCGGCCCAGGTGCGGTATCCCTCGTGGTCGATGCGGGCCAAGGGCTGGAAGGCGATTTCTCCATCCGTGCCCAGGTCGTAGTGCTCGCCGCCCAGCCCGAGGATGGTGGCGCGCATGGAGCGCCCCATGTCGAACGCGAAGATGCGTGAGCCGCGATAGCGGCGGAACTGCATCGCCAGCGTGGCGAGCAAGACCGACTTGCCCATGCCGGTCGGGCCGGCTACGAGCGTGTGGCCCACGTCGCCGATGTGCGTCACCAGCCGGAACGGCGTCGCGCCATCTGTGCGCGTGACGATCAGCGGCGGGCCGTCGAGGTGGTCGTTCTTCTCCGGCCCGGCCCATACGGCGGACACCGGCATCATGTGCGCCAGGTTCAGCGTCGAGACGATTGGCTGACGCACATTGGCGTAGGCGTTGCCGGGGAGCGAGGACAGCCACGCATCCACAGCATTGAGCGTTTCGGGAATGGTGACGAAGCCGCGCCCCTGAATGACGCGCTCCACCATGCGCAGCTTCTCGTCGGCGGCGCCGGCGTCTTCGTCCGTGACGGTGACGGTCGCCGTCAGGTAGCCGAAGGCGACTTGGTCGCTGCCCAGCTCCTGCAAGGCTGCGTCCGCGTCCGCCGCCTTGTTGTTCGCGTCGGTATCGACCAGCGGGCTTTCCTGCTGGAAGATCGTTTCGCGTAGCAGCGCGATGACGTTCTTGCGCTTGGCGAACCACTGGCGGCGCAAGCGCCCCAACTCCCGTTCCGCCTCGGATTTGTCGAGGCACAGAAAGCGCGTACTCCAGCGATACCCAAATCCCAGGCGGTTGAGATCGTCCAGAATCCCCGGCCAGGTCGAGGTCGGGAAACCACGCACCGACACCACGCGCAGGTGCTGGTCGCCCAGCATCGGGGCCAGGCCACCAACCAGCGGCGAGTCGGTCAGCAGTGCGTCGATGTGGAAGGGCACTTCGGGCACGCCCACGCGATAGCGTCGCGTCGAGATGGTCGAGTGCAGATAGGTCAGCGTCTGGCCGTCGTCCAGCCAGGAGACTTCCGGCATCACGCCATCGAGCAGGTCAAAGACCCGGTCCGTTTCCGCAACGAAGGATTGCAGCCGCTCGCGCCAGTCCACGCCATTCGTTGGCGTGTTCTCATAGAGCATCTTGGCGGCTCGGGCACGCGACTCCTCCGGCGGCAGGTATTGCAGCGTGAAGTGGTAGATGCTCTCGAAGTGGCTGTCCGACTCCTCGAACGCCGCACGTCGTTCCTCGTCCACCAGCCACGACAGCGGCTCGGGAAACGAGGACTGCGGATAGCGCGATGCCCGCATCCGCTCGGCGTCGATATAGAAGGCCCAGCCAGAACCGGTGCGGCGAAGCGCGTTGTTCTGCCGCGCCGCCGTGGCGATCAATTCGCCCTGCGTCGCACTGTCCAAGTCGGGGCCGCGGAACTGGAACGATCGTTGAAACGAGCCGTCTTTGTTCAGCACTACACCCGGCGCGACTAGCCCGGCCCAGGGCAGCCAGTCGGCAAGCAAGGCCGGGCGCTGGCGGTATTCGGCGAGGTTCAGCATGGCGGCATCCCCTCACACGTCCAGCAGCGGGCGGTGCTTGATGTGCCGGGCGAACACGGCCATGAACTGCGGATCGGCGCGCGCACCCCACACCGCCAGCGAATGGCCGACGATCCAGAGCACCACGCCAGGAATCCACAGTTGCAGGCCCAGCCCGACGGCGGCGGCCAGCGTGCCGTTGGCAATCGCCACGGTGCGCGGTGCGCCGCCTAGCAAGATCGGCTCGGTGAGCGAGCGATGCAACGGCACCTCGAACCCGGCCGCGAAGGTATCCGGGCCGCTCATACGACAGCCCCGCCGGAGAAGCTGAAGAACGACAGGAAGAAGCTCGAAGCCGCGAACGCGATGGACAGGCCGAACACGATCTGGATCAACTTGCGAAAGCCGCCCGACGTGTCGCCGAATGCGAGCGCGAGGCCCGTGGCGATGATGATGATGACGGCCACGATGCGCGCCACCGGCCCCTGGATGGATTCGAGGATGGATTGCAGCGGGCCTTCCCACGGCATCGAGGAACCGGCGGCCTGCGCGGTTCCGGCCAGGAACAGCAGCAGCGCGGCCAGCATCAGCCCTTGCGCCGCAGGGTGGGCCAGGCTGTGCAGCCGCGCGAGGCCGGACAGGTTGAAATGCGGATTTACGGAAACACGGAAAGCATGGGCGTGCGTCGTCATGGAAGTTCTCCAGAAAGGTCGAGGGATGGGGAAGTCGCCGCAGCGGATGCGGCTTCGGGAAGTGGCGGCAGCTCGGGAAACGGTGTCTCCAGCGCGTCCGCCAGTTCGTAGCCCACGCCGTCGAAGCCGACGACGCGGGCGATGCTCTCGATGCGGCGCTTGCGCCCGCGACCGGCGATGTGGATCACCACGTTGACCGCCTCGGCGATCAGCGCACGCGGCGGGTTCACCGCCACTTCGAGAATCAGTTGCTCCATGCGCAGCAGCGCGCCCAGCGCGGAACCCGCGTGGATCGTGGCGATGCCGCCGGGGTGGCCCGTGCCCCACACCTTGATGAGATCCAGCGCCTCGGCGCCGCGCACCTCGCCGACCACCACGCGATCCGGCCGCAGGCGCATGGACGAACGCACCAGCTCCGTCATGGACACCACGCCCGCGCGCGTGCGCAGCGGAACGTGGTCACGGGCCGCGCATTGCAGCTCCACCGTGTCTTCGAGCACCAGCACGCGGTCGCCCGTGGCAGCTATCTCGGCTAGCAGCGCGTTCGCTAAGGTTGTCTTGCCGCTGCTGGTGGCCCCGGCAATCAGGACGTTCTGGCGCTCGCGCACAGCGCGGACCAGAAAGCCCGCCTGGGCGGCGGTCATCATTCCGTCCACGACGTACCGCTCCAGCGGGATCACGCCGATGGCGCGCTTGCGCAGGGCGAAGGCCGGCCCCGGCGCGGCGGGCGGCAAGATGCCCTCGAAGCGTTCGCCTGTCTCGGGCAGCTCGGCGGACAGCAGCGGCTGGCCGCGATGCACCTCCGCGCCGACGTGGGCCGCGACCAGGCGGATGATTCGCTCGCCATCGGCTTCGGGCAGCTCCACGCCCATAGGCGCGCGGCCCGACGACAGGCGATCCACCCAAAGGGTGCGGTCGGGGTTGAGCATGATTTCCACCACGTCGGGGTCTTCGAGCGCGGTGGCGATCAGCGGCCCCATTGCCGTGCGCAGCATCTGGATACGTCGGTCGAGCGAGGCCGCTGCGGATGAGCGAGGCTCGGATGGGAATTGCGGACCGGCGCTCATGACGCACGCTCCCGCGCCTGAGCCGCCGCCGCTGCGTCCTCCATCCGCATCGGGTCGGGGTGCAGTTCCTCCACCACGTCGCGCACGAGGCTGCGCCCACGCATCAGGTGGCGGCCGAGCTGTTCGGTGAACTGCTCGAAGCGTGCTTTCCCCTGCGCACGGGCCGCGTCTTGGTGCGCTTCGGGAACCGGCGTGCTGACGGTCAGGTAGTAGCGGATGAACAGCGCGAGCGTTTCGATGGCGATGTTCTGGTCGCGCTCCATGCGCTCGGCTTGGCGCGACAGCCGATCAAGGCGCTTGGCGATAGCCGCCTCGCGCTGGTCGGCGGCATCGGGCGACAGCCACGATGCGAGTGCCGCCGCGACGATGGATGACTTCGACACGCCTTTCTTGGCGGCCAGTTCATCGAGCCGCTGGGCGTGCTCGGGCTGGATAAAGAGATTCAGGCGGTAGTGGCTCATAGCTCGATTCCGTCGTTGAGGTCGAGGGAAGCCAGCCGGGCCGTCCGCTGCATGGCTGGATCAAGCTGGCGAGGAAGGGGAAGCGGCAGGTCGTCGTCGTCATCGAGCAGCGCGAGGTCGGCTGCGGGCGCGGCCAGCTCGGGGTCGTATGCGACGGTTTCGGAAAGCTCGGGCTGGCGGCGTGGGCCACCGTCGTCGGTCGAAGCGCCAAAGCCTTCGGTGGCATCGACCGTAGGCGCGGTGGGCACGGCGGGAATCGCCAGCTCGCTCCAGTCGTCGGGGCGCAGCGGCGGCGCGTCGGCGTACTGCCCGCCCGCAAGCGCGGGCGGCGGCAGAACGCGGCGCTTGAAATTGGCGTCCGCGTAGTAGCGCAGCTTCTTGGCCTTGATCGGCGCCACGCTGGACACCATCACCACCGCCTCGTCAGGCGGAAGCTGCATCACCTCGCCTGGTGTCAGCAGCGGGCGCGCTGTTTCTTGGCGCGACACCATCAGATGCCCGAGCCACGGCGCGAGCCGGTGGCCCGCGTAGTTGCGCTGCGCACGCAATTCGGTGGCAGTGCCGAGCGTTTCGGAAATACGTTTGGCCGTGCGTTCGTCGTTCGTCGCAAACGTCACGCGGACGTGGCAGTTATCGAGGATGGAATGGTTCTGCCCATACGCCTTGTCGATCTGGTTCAGGCTTTGGGCGATGAGGAAGCTGCGGATGCCGTAGCCGGCCATGAAGGCCAGCGCCGTCTCGAAGAAGTCCAGGCGCCCCAGCGCCGGGAACTCATCGAGCATCAGCAGCAGCTTGTGGCGGCGCTCGATGCCGTCGCTGCCGTCGAGCGATTCGGTGAGCCGCCGCCCGATCTGGTTGAGGATCAGGCGGATGAGCGGCTTCGTGCGCGAAATGTCCGAAGGCGGCACCACCAGATACAGCGATACGGGGTGCTCGGCGGAAATGAGGTCGGCGATGCGCCAGTCGCAGCGCGACGTGACTTCGGCCACCGTGGGGTCGCGGTACAGGCCGAGGAACGACATGGCCGTGCTCAACACGCCGGAACGCTCGTTGTCCGACTTATTGAGCACTTCGCGCGCGGCAGAAGCGACGACAGGATGCGGGCCATCGCCGAGGTGCGGCGTGGTCATCATCCGGTGCAAAGTCAGCTCGAACGGGCTGGCCGGATCAGAGAGGAAGTTGGCGACGCCGCGCAGCGTCTTGTCCTCGCCCGCGTAGAGCACATGCAGGATGGCGCCGACCAGCAGCGCATGCGAGGTCTTCTCCCAATGGTTGCGTTTCTCCAACGCCCCTTCGGGATCAACCAGAATGTCGGCGATGTTCTGCACGTCGCGCACTTCATGCGCACCGCGCCGCACCTCAAGCAGCGGGTTGTAGGCGGCCGACTTCGCATCGGTCGGGTTGAACAGCAGGCAATGCGAGAAGCGCGAACGCCAACCTGCGGTGATCTGCCAGTTTTCGCCCTTGATGTCATGGATGGCGGCGGACGCAGGCCAGGACAGCAGCGTCGGTACCACCAGGCCGACACCTTTACCGCTTCGCGTGGGCGCGAACGTCAGGACGTGTTCCGGCCCTTCATGCCGAAGGTACTGGCGGTCGTACTGGCCCAGGAACACGCCGACCGGCTGCTTGAGGCCCGCTTTGCGAATGTCTTCCGCGCTCGCCCAGCGAGCCGAGCCATAGGTCGTGACGAGGCGCGATTGCCGCGAGCGCCATATCGACATGCCGATGGCGACCAGCACAGCCACCAAGCCGCTGCCGCCTGCGATGGCGCCGCCGGTATCGAACACGTGAGGCGCATAGGCATCGAAAACAAACCACCACTCAAATAGCTTCCACGGGTGGTAGATCGGCGTGCCAAGAAAATCGAACCAGGGCGAGCCGAGGCGTAGCTGATAGCCAAGGGCGGCGGCTGTCCATTGTGTGGCGCCCCACACGCCGGCGATCACGATGCCGAATACCACGGCGATCTGACCGAACAGCACGTTCGTCCCTTGCATGACCTGGCCTCCGATTTCTCCTGCGCTGATTCCTCATGGAAAAAGCGGCACAAGGACGTGCCGCAGGCGTCAGGATCGGTGCCGGGTCAGTGCCGGTCAAAGACCGTTTTAAGCAGAAAGATCGAGCAAAAGGAAAGAATTAGCGCGGTGGCGAGCCAACGAAAAACGCCGCAAGCGTGGGCGCATTGCGGCGTGTTGGGCCAAAAAATGAAGGTGATGCGGCGAGCCGCCAACAATCAGAACTTGGGCGATTCTTTCGGCGGCGTGTACGGAGTTTCGCCGTCGCCATAGAATCGCCTGCGCGTGGCTTCGGCGACCCGGTTGCACAACACATCACCCAGCTTGGCGCGGTCGGTCTTGCATTGCTGACGCAGCTCCTTGAGCCGTTCGGGGTTGGCCGTCAATTCTTCCACCGTGGGGATGTTTGCCTCCGAATCGGCGGACTTCTGTGGCGCTTCGGATTGGCCGCAGGCGGTCAATGCAGCCACCAGTAAGCACGGGACGATCTTCTTCATGGCATCAATTCCTCCGGGGGGTCAGGATTGCGACCTCGCATCGGCCTGGGAGGCTCCAGCGATTCGATGGTCTGTACGCGCTCAATGAACCGTGCCAGTTCGTCAGACGGCACTCCGTCACGATGAAGCAAATAGGTCGTCAGTGGCGGAACGCGCAACGCGAGCGGTCGGGCCACGACACCCGGCTCACGGCTGGCAGCAATGTGTGCAGCACCCGCTAACCCGAGCGCGAAGCCGGCCGATACCAGTGCCATCATCAAATCACACGTGGCGACCCTTTCTGCGATCAGCGGCTCCATATCCGTACGACGAAGCACTCGCTCGACGTGTTTAGCATGGCCTTGACATGCTTGCGGGTCGCATAAAACCAGTGGATAGCGCAGCAACTCATCCAAGGGGATACGCTTGTGGGCCAGCAACGGATGCCGCGCGGGCACCGCCACCATAAGCGCATCGCTCCAAGCGGGCACCGCCACGATGCCATCGCCTACTTCGTCGGATTGAGCAAACCCTACGTCGTATAGGTCATCATGCAGCCCTTTTATCTGCTGCGATAGCGGGACTTCGAAGAAGCGGATTTCAACTTCGGGTTCTTCCTGACGACACAACGCCAGTAAGGCGGGCAGGCGTGACGGTGTGATGCCATCCGACATCGCCACGCGCAATTGTCCATGAAAGCCATTAGCCGCCGCTTTCACGCTGTCGCGCGCTTGCTCTAGGGCAGCAAGTACGCGACGCACGTGCTCCAAGAACAATGTTCCGGCATGAGTCAGTCGCGTGCTGCGCGTGGTTCGAGCAAACAGCACCACGCCGAGTTCTTCTTCCAATTCCTTAATGGCTCGCGATAGCGGCGATTGTTCAATATGCAGCTTCTCCGCTGCGCGAGCGAAACGGAGTTCTTCGGCCACGGCCAAGAAGTATCTAAGGTGACGAAGCTCCATAGTGATTCATACCCCGTGTCACGCTGAGAAGCCGAATCAATCTTTTCTTTGGCTGTCGCCTGGTCCCGCTTTGAGTTCTTTCACAAACTGATATACATGCGGCAGGAATGAAGACAGAAGCGGGTTGTCCTTGTTTGCCAGGATGGCCCCGGCAAACAGCTTCAACCCGACCGCAAATGCCGCCGCGTCATCCTGGCTACTGAAGTCACCTCGGCTGCGAAGCCATGTCACGACGGAGATGATGTCGTCATGATTTCCGGCCTCAAATTGCAGAGGCTTGCGATCGCTGGGGATGCCATGCGAATCAGTCAACTGCTCCACAGTTACGCGATAACGGTATTGCCTCATTTGTATGGCTCCTCATGCTGGACGAATGGCGCTATTCACCGATGCGGATCTTCGGCGTCACGGACATACCGACGCGCAAATTCGCGGCATCAGGTTGGTCGGGGTCGATGCGAATACGCACGGGCAGGCGCTGGACAATCTTGGTGAAGTTGCCCGTAGCGTTGTGCGGCGCGACGGCCGAATAGCTGACGCCACTGGCGGGCCCCAGGCTTTCCACGGTCCCCTTCAGTACGGCACCCGGCAAGGCGTCCACCTTGATGTCCACCGATTGCCCTGGCTGCACACGCGCCAATTGCGTTTCGCGGAAGTTGGCCGTGATGTAAACCGCGTCGAGCGGGATCACCGCCACCAATGGCTTGCCGGCATTCACGAATGCGCCGACGCGCACCGACTTCTGACCGATCACGCCGTTGATGGGCGCCGTGATTTGGGTATAGGAGAGCTTCAACTCCGCAGCGGCTTGCGCCGCCTGCGCCTGGGAAAGTGCAGCCTTGGCCTTTTCAAGATCGGCTTTCAGGATGTCCGTCTGCTGTCGCGCCGCTTGCAGGCCCGCGCGGTTCTTGTCGCGGCTGGCCAGCCGAATGGCCAACTGCGCCTCGGCCTGCTGCTGTGCCTGGATCGAGCCTGATCCGTCTGAAGCGAGGTTCCGGTAGCGTTTTTGGTTGGCCTCTGCCAGCTTGAGTTCTGCGTCGTCCACCGCGACGGCCGCCTGCGCCTGACGTATCGCTGTTTCCTGCTGCGCCACACGTGCGGCAAGCCCCGCGACGCTGGCCTCGGCGGCAGCGACTTGCGCCTTTGCCGCATCCACCGCAACGATGAAATCCCGATCGTCGATCGCGGCGATCAGATCGCCAGCCTTCACTGGCTGGTTTTCTTCGACCAGCACCTTGCCGATTACGCCCGACACCTGGGGTGCGACGAGGGTGAAGTCGGCCTGTACATAGGCGTCGTCCGTGGATTGGGTCGATGCGCTGGATTCGGGGCGATTCAGATAAATGACACAGCCCACTGCCACTGCGAGGAGTAGCAGGACACTGGTGATCTTGGCTTTCTTCGGCATGGCCATGGTGGAACTATCCTTGGGACGACGATATGGATTGAGGGGCAGCGGGCTGCAAATCGGGGGCGGGAATGTAGGTCAGCCGCAATACGAAGGGGACCATCACCAACGCCAGAATGCCCAGCGCGCGATAGGCATCCGCGACCGATAGCACCAGTGCCTGCTGGCCGATGATTCCCATCAGTTGAGCGGGCTCCGGGACAAGCGGAACGGAGTTGCCTACGGACGCGGCGTGATCCAGCAGCATTTCCGCGTGGAACCGCTGTCTCACGGTCACGAGCTGCCCGACCACCGCGCCCCCGATTAGCGACCCCAGGGCGCGCAGCGTGTTGATGTTCCCCGACACATACGGGCCTTCGCTTGGGTGCACGACACTGGTACACAGGAACAGCAGCGAGACGACAGCCATGGGCTGGCCAAAGGCTTGCAGCGTCTGCGTCAGCACAAACTGGTCGCGGTTCCAGTCAGAAGTCAGTTGCGCGCCAAGGAAGCACGCCAGGGCGATCAGCAGCAGGCCGCCCGCGAACACAAATCGAGCATCGACCCATTTCCGGTACAGAAACAGCGCCACCACGGAACCCAGGACCAGTTGAGGCAGCGCGACGATCAGACCGATCGGTGCCATCTGAAGCGGTCGGTAGCTCTGGAGCGGCCCGAGAAAGGTCATCGGCAACATCACGCTGGAGGTCAGCACGACTAGAAGGCAGATGAACAAGGTGAAGCCCAGCGCCAGGTTGCGGCGGCTGAGCATCTGCAACTTGATGAACGGCGTCGGGTGATACCACTCCGTCAGCAGATAGGCCCCCAGCAGCGTCAGCCCAGCCACCAGCGAGACGACGATGAGGGGTGAATTGAACCAGTCCAGCCGCACGCCCTGATCCAAGGCGACGGTAATCAGGGCGAATGCGGGCACGCCGAAAGCCATACCGGGCCAGTTGGCCTGCGGGAAACGGTCTGTCTGGATCGGGTCTTTCGGCAGACCCCACCCGATCAGCAAGGCAGCAATGGCGGCCAGAGGAAGAATCTGCCAGTACACCCAGCGCCAATCGAACAGGCCATCGGTCCATTGCCCCGCCAGCCAGATCGAAAGGTTCGGCGCGAAGGTGGCCGTCAGCGCATACAGCGCCAGTCCGTGCAGCCGGATGTGAGGCGGCAGGAATTTCAATGCCGCCATCATCAGCACGGGAATCATCGTGCCGCTGGCGATGCCTTGCAGGAAGCGCATGGCCAGCAGCAGATCGAGGTCATGGATGAAGGGGATGCACACCGCCAGCAAGGTGCATACACCGATCATCCACAGCTCGAATCGGCGCACCGAGAGGGTGATGGCGAACCATGCCGAGAACGGCATGGCGATCACTTCACCCGCGCTATAGACGGTGGTGAGCCAGGAGGCATCGTCCAGACCGAAACCCAGCGCGCCGCGCACGTCCGCCAGGGCCAATGCGCCCACGCGGTTGTTCAGTCCGGCCATCATGGCGGCGATGAGGATGCCGACCAGCCCGGCAATCGCCCGCTTCGGCGGGGCTGCCGCAGCAGCAGGTGCGGGCGGCGCCGCTGTCGGCTGTAACGCTGCGGCACTCATTGCTCAACCTTGGGTTGCGAGATGGCCGACGATGCGGCGGTCGTCAGGGGCGCATCGCCGCCGGCCTGCCGCTCGGATGTGAGTGCGTCGGGGTCCCAGCCACCGCCCAGCGACTTGTAGAGATTGACCAGGGTGAGCGCGGCGTTGGTGGCGCTGGCATTGAGGCTGGTCTGGCTGGCAAGAACGCCACGCTGCGCGGCCAGGACATTCAGGTAGTCGGCAGCACCTTCCTGATAGCCGCGCTCGGCAGCATGCAGCGCCTGCTTGTTCTGTTCATACGAAACCAGCAGTTCAGTATGGCGGTTCTGCTGGGCAGCCCAGGCGTCCAGGGCGTTGTCCACTTCATGCCAGGCTTGCAGCACTGTCTGCCGGTAGGCGATGGCGGCAGTTCTTTGCCGTGCCTCGTTCAGCGCAAGGCGCTGCTTCAGACGCCCGCCCTGGAAGATAGGAAGATAGACCGTCGGGCCGACGGAGAAGAACCGGGAATCCCAACTGTCGAGGTCGTTGAACTCGAAGGCTTCGACGCCGACCCTGCCTTTCAGGCCGATTCGTGGGTAGAAATCGGCTTTGGCGACGCCGATGGCCGCCGTCGCAGCGTGCAGTTGGGCTTCGGCGCGCTGTATGTCCGGTCGCCTGTGCGCCAATTCGGAAGGCAGGCCCACCGGCACATTGGAAGGAAGCGACGGCAGGGGCATCGCTTCAAGCAACTGCGCATCGAGGGCGCGCGGCTGCTCCCCCAGCAGCAGTGCCAAGGCGTTCATCAGCGTGTTGCGGCGCTGGACCAGTTCGGGCACCAGCGCCTCGACCGTTGCCAGTTGCGCGCGCGCCGAAGCGGTTTCAAAGCGCGTGGCGACACCATTGCGCTCACGGCTCTCGGCAAGGCGGAGGGTGCGATCGGCGACCTCCAAGTTCTGCCGGGTGATGTCCAGTTGCGCTTGCGTACCGCGCAACTGGAGATACGCGCGGGCCACCTCGGCGGACAGGGCCACCCGTGCCGCCTCGCGCTCATACACCGTGGCCTCGAAGGCGGCCGCAGCACCTTCGCGCGATCGCCGCGCACGGCCCCATAGGTCAAGTTCCCAACTGGCGTCGAACCCCAACTGCCAGAAGTCGCTCGCACTCGTCGGTGCGCCCAGCGCGGCAAACTTGCCGTGCTCGCTGAGGGCCTCGCGGGAATAGCCCGCCGAGGCACCCACGCTGGGCAGCAGCAGCGAGGAGGCAATCCCCAACTGCGCCCGGCTTTGCTCGATGCGCTCGGAAGCCATCTGCAGGTTCAGGTTGCCCGCCTGCGCACGGACTTGCAGATCCGCCAGCACGTCATCGTTGAACAACGTCCACCATGAAGATGGGAAGCTCGCGGCGGATGTTTCCTGAGCCTGCGTGTAGTCCGCCCTGGGCGACAGTTGGACGGCTGCGAGCCTGTCGTCGGGTTTCACGAAGTCAGGACCAACCGCGCAGCCGACCAGGGAGATCGTGCAGAGCGCCGTGCCTGCTTGTCGCAGCAGTTGTGAGAGCAGCGGTTGTGACGTCATGAAGGCTCATCCAATATGCGAATAGTACCGAACCGCTCGGTTTACTACGACAACAAAATTTAGGCCACCAACTCACAGGGGATTTCAGTAACTGCTAAGCGCAGCTACCCATGAGATGGTTGGCTAAGTTGATTCGTACCGAGCGGTTTGGTACTATACCGAAATCAAGCCACCGTGTCAAAACTTCCAGGCCAAGCAGATGCCACGCACCAACCAAGCCATGACCGCCCCGACGCCGAGCAGCAACGAGCTGAACGCCAAGGCTCTCACCGTCCTGCGCGCTGCGCGCAACGTCTTCCTGACCCATGGGTTCAGCGCAGCAACCACCGACATGATCCAGCGCGAGGCTGGGGTGTCCAAGTCCACGGTGTACGCGCACTACGCAAACAAGGAGGCCCTCTTCACCGCGGTGATCGAGGCCGAATGTGCGTCATTCACGAACACGGTGCATGGCATCGAGTTCCGCCCCGGAAAGCTGCGGGAGACGTTGACCATGCTCGCCAAGGCCTATCTGGACATTGTGCTTTCCCCTGGCGGGCTGGCCTTATTCCGCGTCGTCATCGCCGAAGGGCAGCGCTTCCCTAGGCTGGCACGGACGTTCTACCTGGCCGGCCCGCAGGTCATGACGACGATGGTGGCCGAACAACTGGCCAATGCGGCGGCATCCGGTGAGGTCGATCTTGGCGAGATTGGCCGCGAGACGGCCGCCAATCTGTTCATCAACCTGGTTCGGGGCGAGCCTCAGCTTCAGTGCCTGACTCATCCGGATGCCGCGCCTTCCTCGGCGCAGATTGACCAGTGGGCGAACGCAGCCGTGGTGACATTCATGCGTGCCTACGGCCGAGGCGAGGAAGCGACCAGTAAACGTTCCCGATCATGATGCCGAATCGGTCAACCGAAACGGGGAAAGCAAGCGATGCCCTTCGGGTGATGGAGCTTTCTACAGCCATCACGCGGCTTTCCACGGCCAGGAATCAAGTGCTGAATCGCATGGCTGCTCCGTTTGGTTTGACCGCCGTGCAGATGATGGCACTACACCATGTGTCAGTCACTCCAGCATCTACGCCCAGCAATTTGGCTCGCAATCTGGCAGTCGATTCGGCTTCGGTGACCAGGCTGTTGGACCGTCTCGACAACAAGGGCATGATTCAAAGAGCGACACAGGAGCGTGTGGATCGCACGCAAGATCGTAGAGTTATCGAAATTGTCTTGACTGAACGTGGGATCAACGTGATGCGTGAGTTGAATCCACATTGGCAATCCGCACTCTCGGAACTGACGGAGGCGTTCAAACAAAGCGAAATACATGGGTTGGCACTAACTGATTGATAGACCGCGCTGCCGCCCAATCTCCCACGACACCCCGCCACCGCGTACCGTGGCGGCGATCTGCTGCCCCAGCCGCTGCTCGATCACCGGCTTCCACGGCACCAGCGAGAAACCCATGCCGTCATCGAGCATCGCGTAGCGCCCGCTGGCGAGCATGACGCTGCGGCGGTAGATGCCAGCCACACGCTGGCCGTCGGCCACCGGGCGATGCTCCAGGCCGGTATCGGCGGCTATGTCCTTCGCGGCTTGCGCCAGTTCCCGATTGCGCAGCGTGCCCAGCAGGTTGCGCGCCAGAATCACGCGCTGACCACGCCGCTCGGCCAGCCCCTGTTCGGCGAGAAAGTCGGCGCGCTGCTGCATCGCCTGCTTGGCCTCGCCACCAAAGCCCAGGTCGCCCAGGCCCGAGCCACCGCCGATCAACTGCTGGTCGAGCCAGGTGGCCCCGATCACGCGGGCCTGCCGCTCGATAGGCAGGTGCGATTTCAGCTCCACGGCCACGCCGCCCAGGCGCTGCGCGTCGTAGCGGCGGCCCTGCTCGGGCAGGTCGCCCGGCACCTTCCATAGCCCTTCGGCCACGCGCTCAACGATGCCGGCACGGCGCAGGGCCTCCAGCCGGCGGACATGGGCGGCCACGACCTCCTGCGGGTCGCGTCCGGGGACGGCCTGGCCCTGTGCCACGGCCAGGTGGTGGTCGGTGCGGTACAGGCCATCGCTCGCCAGCGCGGCGATGTTCTTGTCGGCTGCGCGCACGTCGGCCGAGCCTTTCACCTCCACTACGGCACCAGTCGGGTAGTTCGCCAGCTCATCGTGGGCGTTGAGCGCGACGTAATGGGCCTTGCCGTCCACGCCGTCGATGACCAGATAGCCCCGGTCGCGCAGCTCGTCGGCCAGCCCCTTCGCGGCCACGCGGCCGAGGATGGTTCGGCCATCGTCCCCCGGCTCGAACACGGCCAGCTCGCGCGGCTCGCCGCGCATGGCCCGCTGCATCGTGCGGATGATGTCGCCACGCTCGCCCAGGGCGCGCAGGGTCTTTTCCGCATCGGCATGGATGGCCCAGGTGCCCGGCTGCGTCTCGTCGGCCAGGCCCAGGCGCTGCAAGCGTTGCAGGCGGCCGATCAGCAGCAGGCGCTGGCGTTGCAGCCGGGGTTCGTTGAGCCGTTTGACATGCACCAGGCCATCGCCGCCGGCCTCGCCTATCTCACGTTTGAGGGTGCGATCCAGGCTCGTCCACCGCTCTTGCTCCACCTCGCGCCCCAAGGTCTGCTGGATCTCCAGTTCGGTGCGCGGCCCCAGCCATTCGGTCGCCAGTTCGGAGGCCCGGTGCCGGAAGCCATCGGCGATGTAGTCGCCCGCGATGATGAGGTCTTTGCCGGTGTCGTCGCGCCCGCGCACGACGATGTGCGTGTGCGGGTTGTCGGTGTTCCAGTGGTTGACCGCCACCCAATCGAGGCCGGTACCCAGGTCGGCCTCCATGCGGCCCATGAGGTGCCGCGTGTAGGTGCGCAGATCTTCCAGCTCCGCGCCATCCTCGGGCGAGAGGATGAAGCGGAAATGGTGCCGGTCGTCGGCGCAGTGCTCCTTGAAGGCGTCGAGGTCGGCGGTGTCGGTCTGTGGCCCATAGGCTTGGCCCGGCTCGCCGTCGCGGCCCACGCCGTCGCGCTCGATGTAGCGCAGGTGCTTGGCGAGCGATTGCGAGCTGGCCCGCTGGTGATTGACCAGCAGCGTCTTGATGGTCACGCGCCGCGACATGGGCGTCAGCTTCGCCCCGGCAAAGCGCGCCGCCGTATGGCCGCGCCCCAAGCGCGATCCGGGCCGCTGGCCGGTGCCACCCGTCGCGCCAGGACGGCGCACCGTGGACTTGCCGCTGCCGGCCTTGCCCGCCTGCTTGAGCACCTTGGAAACGAAGCTCTGCCCCTGGCCCTTGCCCCGGTTCTTCGGGGCGCTGGGGCGCACGCGGAAATCGTCGTCGCGGCGGCCGCTCATGGCTGCGCTTCCTGCAAGCTCTGGCGTGCCCCAGCGTGCGAAGCACGCGGGCCGCCCTGTCTTGGCGCGGGCCTCGCGCCACAAGCAGCACGGCGGCAAAGCCGCTCCGTGCTGCGCCAACCCCACGTGCAGACTGGCTTTCGACGCGGCCCGGTGCCGCGTCCTTTTGTCTTGCCTTCCGCCTTTGCCCCTCGCTGTCGCTCCGGGCGTCGGCGGCCCGGCGGCGCTGCGCTGCTTGCAGCCAGCCCGCCGGCGAACGCGCCAATGGCCGCAGGCCGGGCGCGTTCGAGGCAAGACACCTGCACGCTGGACGGCTGCGCCGGATGTTGCGCGAGGCGCGGCGCGAATGCGCCCGCGCTGCACGCGCGACGACACGGCGGCAGCCACTGGAACGACATGCTCGATGGCACGACGAGAGGCACGGCAACGTGCAGCGAATCGACGGCCATCATGGGCGTGTCTCCAGCCAGACCGGGTGCGCGACGCCGATCACGGCGGATGCGCTGACCGGGCCGAAATAGCGGCTGTCGAACGATGCCGGATTGGTCACGCTCAACAGGAACAGCTCGCCCGGTTCGAGGCGGCGGCAAAGCTGCAAGGATGGCAGCGGCCGGCCCAGCCGGTCGGCAGGCAGCGAGGCGGCCGCAGGCACGCCGTCGATGCGTACCTGCCCGGCGACCATGCAAACGTGTTGCGGCGCGACCGCGCCCACACGTTTGAGCAGCGGAACGCGGGTCGGCAGGTAGCCGCGCTGCGCAGCCAGCATGGCGGCCCTGTCGGGCAGCGGCACCAGCACGATGCTGTCCACGGACAACGGACGTGGCAGCGAGGCGGTGCGCGGGTCGAACGGTTCGATGCGATACCAGCCGACCGCCACGCTGTCGGACGGGTTGTAGGTCAGACGCGGCAGCGGCGACACGAAAGCCGCCCAGGCCAGCGCAGCGAGGCCGACGGCAGCGAAGCCCGCCAGCACGATGCGAACGCGCAGGCGCGAGCGAGGATGCGGCGCGGCTTCGTGCGTGCATGTGGTGTTGGATTGGGTCGTCATGGCAGCGCCTTTCCGGCCAGCCAGGCGGCGTGCCGCTCGGCGGTGTATTCGGGCAGCGCCAGGCGGGCCGCCAGACGGTTGCCCAGCGTGCGCCAGTACGCGGGCGACACGTCGATGGCGGCGATGCCTTGCCCTTCGATGCCGTCGATGCGTTCCAGCACGGCAGGCACCGCGTTTTCGCCTTCGGCGTGCAGCAGCAGGCGTGCGCCCGGCCGCACGCCGGGGATGCGCTGCATGTCGTCCAGCGGCGTGGCGGCTTGCATCACCATGAGTTGCCAGCGGATCGTGCCGTAGTCGTTTGCTTCCCAGCGCACGCGGCAGAACATTGCACGCGGCAGGAACACCGCGCAGCGCCGCCAGCGGTCGAGCCGCAGCGTGCGCGCCGGCTCGCCGAAGCGCAGGTAGAGCTTGAAGCGCGGTTCGATGTAGGCGAGCGATACGCGAGTCAGCGGCACGCTGCCAGCTTGGTCGGCGAGCGTCGAAAGCGAAGGCGGCGGCGCAGCAGCCGGTGCAGCCGTCGCCGCATGAGCGGCAGGCAAGGCGGATCCGTTCATGGCAGGTTCTCCGGGCGCTTGTCGGGAAACTCCCGCTCCAGCAGGCCGCGCAGCAGTTCGGCCACGGTCACGCCCTGGCCGAAGGCGGCGATCTTGATGCGCGCGCGCAGCGCAGGCGTCACGTCGAGCGTCAGGCGTGCGGTGTAGAGGTCGCCTTTGTTGAGTGCATCGGCATCGCCCTGGCGAATCCACGCCTCGGCGTGCGGATTCGCGGGCGGACGTGCGCCGATGCCGACGCGCTTGCTGCGCGGGCTGCTCATGTCGGCCACCGCAGCAGTTCATCGGTGAGCACGGCAATCTCGCGTGCGGCGGCGCTGTCGGGCGCGGTTTCGCGGGCGAGCCGGCCAGCGGCCACGCTGTCGGCGAAGACGATGCGCTGGCGCACTTCGCTGTGCAGCGCCGGCAGCGGCTGTTCGGCCAGCGATTGCCGTGCTTCCCTGCCGATGATGGTGGTACTGACGCGCCGATTGATGACGAAGGCCGCGCGCAGCGCAGGCCGGAACACCTGTGCCTCGCGGATCAGCGCCACCATCTCGGCGCTGGCCCAAAGGTCATACGGGCTGGGCTGCACGGGAATCAGCACGCGCTCGGCCGCCAGCAGCGCGGAACGCGCCAGGGCGGCGATGCGCGGCGGGCCGTCGATGATGATGTGATCGGCGCGGCGGGCCAGCTCCGGCGCTTCCTGATGCAGCGTTTCGCGGGCGAGGCCCACGGCGCTGAACAGCCGTGGCAAGCCCTGCTGGCTTCTGCGCTGCGTCCAGTCCAGCGAAGAACCCTGCGGGTCGGCGTCCAGCAGGATGACGTGCAGCCCGCGCATCGCCAGCTCGCCCGCGATGTGGGTAGCGAGTGTGGTCTTGCCGACGCCGCCTTTCTGGTTGAGAAACGCGAAGATCATGGCGCGGCCCTCCCTGCTGGAAAGCCGGCCTGGCCGTGCCGTTTCGTGGTTGTCCACCGAAACGACGCGTTTCTACTAAAAGTTAGAGATTTATAGTTAGGTAAGTTAGAGGGGTCGCAAACCCGCGCCGTTACTGGCTTTGCGGCGTTTTCGTACTCCTGATAGCACGATAGGCGTACTCCCGATAGCACGATACCCGGCACTCCTGATAGCACGAGGCCGTCCACAGCTTTTCCCGCAGTTATCCCCGTGCCGTGAACGGCACGGGCCGGAAGGTCAGCAGTTCCAGCTTCTCGTCCGGCATCGACTCGATGCCCAGGACGTAGCCGGGCAGCGACTGCCGCGCGACCAGCACGCGCAGGTCGTAGGCGAAGTCCGAGAAGCGCGCCGCGCTGCCGGACTTGCGGTGCAGATGCCGGAAGTCGAATTGCCAGCCGTGTTCCTGCCGCCCGCCGTGCTTGCGCACCAGGCGATACAGCCAGCGTTCGATGCCACCTTTCAAGCGGAAATAGGCCGGGTCGATGGTCAACACCAGGGCGGCATCGAGCACGCCGGCATAGAACCAGTCCGGCAGGATCAGCTCGATGCCCAGCGGCGTGCCGCTGGCGTCGGCCAGCTCGCGCCATTCGTTCACCCACGAAAAGCGGTGCAAGCGCCTCCCGGTGGTTTCGCGGATGGAAGTCGCCACGCTGGTCGATTGCAGCCGGTCGAGCGCGGCTTTCAGGCGCTGGTAGTCGTTCAAGGACGTGCCGCGCCCGATGAAGCGCAGGATTTCGTAGGGCGTGGCGTGTATCCAGCGCGACGGGCGAATGCCTGCGTCGCGCGCCTCCACGATCTGCGAGGCCGCCCAAATCAACACGTCGGCATCCCATATCGTGGCGATGCCGTGCTCGGCCGTGCCTTCCACGCGGATGGTGATGTTCCCGCTGCGGAAGTCGATCGGCGCCGTGCGCCGCGACTTCGCCAGCGAGAAGAACGGAAAGGCCATCAAGTCCTGGCTGTCGCGCGGCGCCATGCCGTCGCCCGGCAGCGCGCGGAACAGGTCGAGCTGTTCCCGCTGCTGCGATCGCTGCCCCGACGGCAGCGATGGGCTGGACATGACGATGGCCACCGGCGAGCCGACGATCAGCGGCCATCACGGTAGTCGCCCGCGTGACGCTCGGCATATTCCGGGTCGGACGTGGCCTCGTAGCTGCGCTGGTCGGCCCAGGCATCGAGGTCGGCCACCGCGTACATGACGCGGCGGCCGAACTTGCGGAACTTCGGGCCGCCGCCGATCACGCGCTGTTTCTCCAGCGTGCGCGGCGACAGACGCAGGTATTCGGCGGCTTCGTCGTTGGTCAGGTAGCGTTGGGGCTGCACGGGCGCAGCGACAGCAGCGGCGGCAGGCCGCAAGGGAGCGGGTCGCATGGGATGTACCTCCATCAAGCCCGGCCACACCACGCGGCCGGATAGAGGCACTTTCAAGAAAGCAAGGCTTCCTGCTCAGGGACGTTTTGCAGGGGATGCAGCGCGTCCCTGTGCAACGGGCGGAAGCTGTGCCAGGCGGCGATAGCCGCCGCGCATCAGCGCATCGCCCCGGTGCACCAGTCGCCGCACGCGGGCGCGCAAGGCGCTATCGGCGTACCAGTCGGCGGCGACAGCATCGACGCCGAACAGCCCTTCGGCCACGTCGCGCAGGGACGCGCCCGCGAGGGTGCCGTCGAGCGCCTGGAGCGTGTTCAACTCCAGCAGCGCAGCGGGTGCCGGCCGCGACCGTGCCGTTCCCGCTGGCGCTGCATCGCCAGCGGCGGCCAGCTTGTCCAGTTCGGCCGCCAGCGCCTGATAGCGTCCGCAGGATGCGGCGCAGGCGCGAATGGCATAGGCGTAAGCCATGCCGTCGGCCAGGCCGGGAGCGATCACCAGCCGCAGGCAGCAGCCCAGCCAGCGTGTCAGCAGCACCAGGCGCTTGCCGTCGTGGATCAGGTGCTTCTGGCCGGGAAGGCACCAGAACGCGAAAGCCACCGCGTCGGGCGGCGGGTCGGCGTCCGGGTAGAGCTGCACTACCGCATCGTGATCGGGGAACCAGGCCGGGTGCGCGTCGCGCGCATCCAGGGCGGGATCTTCCAGCAGGCGCAGTCCCCAGCGCGCGGCGGCCTCTGGCCGGCGGCGGCGGCGCAGCCAGTCGCGGCGGTAGTCGGGGTGGCGACGCAGGTATTCCCACGCCAGCGCGGGGCCGTCGAGGTGCAGCATGTAGAGATACGCGGCGGTCGGATACCAGTGTTCGGCGCTCGGGTCAGCCATGACGCAGCCTCCTGTCATTCAGCAGGAACGTCGCCACGGATTCCGCTGTGCGGGAGCTATCGAGTCGCCATCAAGTCGTCATCGAAATCGGGGTACTCTGTAACTGCGGTGTCAAGACCGATTGGCTCCAGGGCATTGCGGAAATCGTCTGAATGCGACGGTTGCGCGCCACAAAAATGGTGCGCAGCATGGAGCACCGTGCAGCAGCCCGCGCCATAGATCATGACTGTTTGCATCAGAAGCGCACCGCTTCGGTGCAAGAGTGCGGATTCAGACCAATCAGGTCTTGGGTAAGACTGAAATAGTCAGAATGCGCCGTCGTTGGCTGGGACTGCTCAGTCGGTGATCGAACCGTTTTCCTCGGCCAGCCGCAGGTACTCCGACAGCCGCCGCACGGGCTGGAAGTAGCGATCGCGCATCACAGGTTGCTTGTGCGGCCCGACGATGGACGCCAGATCGGACAGCTTCACATGGCCCAGGCCGGGCATGCCTATTCCCAGGTCGATCAGCCCCCATGCCGTATCGCCATCGGCCGGGTCGAGCGCGGCCAGCAGCCAGGTGGCGTGCGCGTCGGGGGTGAACAGTCGCACCGCCGGCATTGGGTCGATGCTTCGGCCAGCGGCGCGTGCCGCGCCGACGGCGAGCAGTTGCGCCCGCTGTTCAGCGGTGACGAGCGGCTGGGTCATGGCCCGAATCCCCACGCATCCGAGGATGCACGGATACGATTTTCCACCGAAGCGCGGAACCGCCGAAGCGGATGCGTGCTTTGGCGGGAAAGCACGAAGGCGCAAGCCATCGAATCCGTACATGCACGGAAACGCGGAAGCGGAATTGCGCAGGCCAGGAAAGACACAGATGCGGTTCCCAGATTCTGTCGGAATCCGCCCATGCGGATTTCTGCAAAGGCACGAATACGGAAATCAACGACACCAAATGCGCACTATAGTTTGTAGCCCTATAGTGCGCAATCGGCTGTCATCTTGGTTTTCTAAGGAAAACCATAGGTGGCGGCGAAAGACTCATTGGCGACAGCAATACGGACGGTCAGGAAAGCGCGCGGCTTGAGCCAGGAAGCGTTCTCCGACGTGTCCAGCCGTACCTACCTGAGTTTGCTGGAGCGCGACCTGAAGAGCCCGACCATGCACAAGCTGACCGAGCTGTGCGAGGTCATGGACGTGCATCCGCTCACGTTGCTGACGCTGGCCTATGCCGGCGACAGCACGCGCAGGGCCGATCAGCTTCTGGCGCAGGTGCGCCAGGAGCTGGAGGCGGTGTTGAAGGAACGCGACACGCCGTAGGCGCGTGCGTGACGTGCTGCGCCAGCAGCACGGCGCCCCGCCGCAATGGACGGGGCGCGGTGGGCGGCCGTCAGGCTGCCTTGGGCTTGCTGCGCGACCAGATCAGGTCGTGCGTGCCGTCCTCGTTCTCGATCAGGCGGGCATAGACCGTCGCCGGGAACGAAGGGTCGTCGATGCTCACGGACAGGTACTCGCGCCCGGCCTCACTGGTCTTCTTCCACGCCGCGCCGATCTCGTGGCCGGCCGCCTGAAGGTGGAAGTCGGGGGCGTTCTCGCTGTCGCCCTTGTCGTTGGGAACCAGCTTGACCTTGACGTTCAGGGTCAGGGTGCGGAGCTGGCCGGTGAAGCCGTCTTTCTCTGCGGTGAAGGTGCCGATGTTAGCCATGATGTTTCTCCTTTCGGGTTGAACAAGGTCGCGCCAGTGCGTCCTTGTTGTGATCCGGCCGGCGGGGGATGGGCTGGCCGCACCGCGCAGCGGTCGCAACACCGTGGAGAACCTGGAAGCGAAAAGAATTTGCCGCGCGAGGAAGCCGCGCAGCGGCGGGGAAATTGTTTTCGCTGGAAGGTTGCGGCCATGAAGCCCAAGGCGTAGCCGTTCCCTCGCCAGGATTCACGACAAGCCAAGGACGCACGGGCCGCCCGCCCCCGAAAGGAGACATGGCCGACTCGGCATCCCCGCGTGACGGCTGCACCGGCTTGCGCCCTGACGCGAACCAGGTCAAAGCCCCGACGACAAGGCCAGAGCGCCCCTGCCGCAGCGCGCGACCACATGCTTGAGGCGTGGTGTGGATGCTCCATAGCGAGGCCGGGTGGCGTGTCGGTGAATCGCCCTTCGTGACGTACAGGCGCGAATCGCCAGCGTCGGGGACGGCACGCTATCGCACAACCTGCCGCAGCAAGCCGGGGCGTAGCCCTACAAGCCCCGCCCATTGCGGCGGGGCGCCATCGAAACCTTGCCCGCGCCAGCGGGCACCGATGGACGTGTCGCGTGCAAGGCACTTGCACGTCCGCCCCGTTGCCGCCTGGACGAAGGCGGCAACGGGGCGATTTTGACTTCGACGTTGGAACCGGGCGCGGCCACCGACGCCCCGGATTTTTGACCACCGGCCCCAAGGCGGAACGGCTTGGGGCCGGTGCTGCTCGTTATTCCTTGGTTTCGACAATCCACCACGCGGCACGCGGCAAGGTGTGGCCGGTAATGGGATGTAGGTCGGTCAGGTCGGCGCGGGCCGTCCAGCCACGCGGCGGACGGTAGCCGCGCACGTCGCCATCGCCGTGCCAGCGGCGGGCGCGTACCGTACCGGGGGCATAGATCGCCGCCATGCGCGGGCGGTCCGTGGTGTTGCGGCTCATGATAGGAATCCTTGGCGTGAAGCGCCCCGGCCGGAACCGGGGCGCTATCTGCGGTGCAGGATCACGCGGCCAGTGCCTCGGCCTGCGGCAGCTCATCCGCCACGGCGGCGACTTCCTCCGGCGCTTCGGCGCCCGCATCCACTGCCACGGCCTGCGCGTCCTGTTGCGGGCTTTCGGTGCGGAAGATGGCGGGCATCCAGCCCGTACCATCGGCCAGCCGTTCCGCTTCGCTGGCAATGTCGGCCTTCTTCAACTTCGCCAGCCGTGCAGCGTGCGACGGTGCGAACTCGCCCACGGCTTCCAGAATCGCGGCCTTCGGCACATGCTGGAAATACCCGTCTGCGGTGGGCTGCCACCATGCGGCCATGTCCAGCCCCACAGCCTGCGCCAGTTCCGCGCCCGGCTGGTGCGCAGTGGCGCGAGGCGTCACCACGTCCACGGTCGCCGCTACGCATACCGCCAGCAGCCGCACCAGTTCGCCTTGCTCCATCGCCAGCAGCGCGACGAACAGTTCGGCGCTGTCCTGCGGCAGCGCTTCGCCCGCGACCTGCTGCAACTCGCGCTGGGCGACGGCGGCGGGCGACTCGGGCCAGTCGGGGGCCATGCCTTCCAGCCGGTCTTGCACTTTCAGGCTCACGCCCAGCGGCAAGTCGTGGCCGTAGTGGTTGTCCTGCAAGACGCTCTGCACCATGCCATGCACCAGCGCGGCCAGCGCGACTTGCGGATGCCGGGCGACTTCGATTTGCAGCGCGGCGGTGCGGTGCGCGCTCAACCGCTGCGCCAGCCGGTCGGACAGGCTCGCGGCCTTGGGCTGCTCGGTGTCCTCGCCTTCGTCGTCGTTCCCGGCCTCGCCTTCCGCGCTGCCGAAACCCTGCCGCAAGCGTTCCAGCGTGCGCAGCGCCTTGGCTTCTGCCTCGCGCAGCAGCCCGCGATGAATCACGGCTTCGCCGCTGCGGTCGAGGGTGACGATGGCGCCGGCCACGGCGCGCACATCCGGGGCGTAGCCCTGCAAGGCTTCCTCCACGGCTTGCAGTTCCCCGGCAACCTGTTCGCGGCGCGGTTCCAGCGCTTCGGTCTTGTCCTCGTCCTCGGCGTCGTAGGCTTCTTCCAGTTCGGTGTCGATCTTGTCGAGGCGGGTTTGCAGCGAGGCGATGCGGCGGGCTTCGCGGGCGCTCGGTTCGCGGCGCTGGCGCGGTGCGTTCTGGAACGCCTGCCGCTCGGCGTAGCTCATGTGCGGCACGGCTTCGACCCACGCCCAACCCTCGGCGCGCACGTCCCCAGCCAGCGCATCCAGCTTGCCGCGCACCAGCGTTTCCAGCAGCGTGGCGTCGGTCAGGTAGGTTCCGGCATCGCCTTCCGCGAACAGGTCGCGGCGGATGCCGCCGCCCGCCGCCGTGTAGGCGTCCAGCCCGGCGAAGCGCACCAGCGGATGCGTGGCGTCGATTTCGCGTTCGGTCAGGCGTTCGCGCAGCGCGGACGCGCCACGCTGCCATTCTGGCGCACCGTAGAACGCGCTTTCCTGCGCGGCGTGGTCGTCGGTGATGGTCAGGGCCATCAACTGTTCCAGGGTGACGGCTCCGGCGCGGTAGTCGGCCAGCAGGCGCGGCGAGACGTTGGCGAGTTTGAGACGGCGCTGCACCACCAGCGGGGTCACGCCGAAGTCGGCGGCAATGTCTTCGATGGGGCGGCCTTCCTTGACCAGTGCGGCGAACGCCTCGAACTGGTCGGCCGGGTGCATCTGCTCGCGCAGCAGGTTTTCCGCGAGGCTGACGGTACGGGCCGAAGCATCGGGCACCAGCAGGCACGCCACTTCGTAGTCGGCAGGGATGCGCTTCTTCTTCGCCAGCAGCTTCAACGCGGTCAGTCGGCGGTCGCCGGCCACCACTTCGTACTGCTCGCCATCGGCGGCGAGGATGACGACGAGATTTTGCAGCAGGCCGATGCGGGCGATGCTCGCGGCCAGTTCGGGAATGGACAGGCGCGGGGTCTTGCGTGCGTTGCGCTTGGAGCGGCGCGGCAGCAACTGCGAGAGTGGAACCAAAATCAGGTTCTTGCTCGGGTCGGCCACTTCCAGCGGCGCGGCAGTTTCGATGGCGCGGGTTTCGGTTTGGGTAACGGCGTTCATGGTGATAACTCCTTGCGGTTAGGGATGCAGCAGCGAGAGAAGCGGCAAGGGCTGCTGCCTGCCCCTGCCGCGTGGGGGTTCAGGCTTTCAACTGGCGCATGCCATCGGCCAGCAGCCAAAGCGCACGGTTGAGGCGGATGTTCTGGTCGATGCCCTGTACCGGGCGGGTTTGCTGGCGGCGTCCGTTGGCGCTGCGCCCGCGCAGGCCGCCTTGGGTCAGGTTCTCTTGCGTGCGGTTGAACACGCTCCACAAGTCCGGGCGGCGGTCATCAAAGCGGCGCGGCATCAGGATTTGCGATTCCGTGATGGGCGCGGGCTTGTCGGGGTCGTCGTACTTGAGGGCCAGCGCGGCGCGGGCGAACACTTCGGATTCGCCATCGTTCAAGGTGATGGCGCGCATGGAATCGCGGGATTCCTGCACGCGGTCGAAGCCGCGCAAGACTTCGTAAGCGCCTTCGATGACGGAACCGGCCACGTCGCCTTTGTGGGGCACGCGCACGTCCGCCACCGTGTCGCCGCAGACAAGGCCATTGCTGCACACGAACCGGAACATTCCGGCCAGCATCTGATAGCTGCTCGTGCCGTCATGCGAGTTCAGCAGCACGATTTCGTTAGCCTCCGCGCCGTTGATCTGGCTGGCGTGGCGCAGGCGCAGCATGTGTTTGGTGTAGTCGCGGCGGTCGTCGTGGCGCACGCGGGTTTGCGCTGCCATGAAGGGTTCAAACCCTTCCTTGCGTAGTTCCGCCAGCACGGCGGCGGTGGGGATATAGGCGTACCGTTCGGAACGGCTTTCGTGCGGCGCGTCCGCGAAGATGGACGGGGCCACACGGCGGATTTGGTCATCGGACAGCGGGTAATCGCTGCGCAGCGACGGGGAACGGGAAGCGAATCGGGATGCGAGTTGCATTGCATTTCTCCTGACGAAAAGGGTTTGCTGTTCAAACCGCACACCGGATTCCTAGATTCGGAGCCCAGCCTTTCGGCTGTTCGGTGCGGTCGGCACGAGGAACCCGGTTGGCCCTGTTGCCACCGTCTTTCCTGAGTTCATCGCCCGCGGCCAAAGGAGCGCGCGGACGGGGGCCGTCAAGGAGACAAGCGCAGGGTTGGTGCGGCCCGCAGGCGCAGCCGAGGACACGGCCCTGCGCGCCTTGACGGCACACGGGAGCGGGCTACGGTCGCGGGTAAGGTGATGAAGTCAGGGGAGACGGCTGGACAAGGCAACGGCCATCCCTTTGTGCTGACCGCACGCAAGCGAAGCGCGCAGGCCCGAAGCTGGAAGCCGGGCCGGAGGCGTCAGGGATGTGGAAGGCTGGCGAATGCCAGTCCCGTCAGGGATGAGCGAATAGCGAACCTGGAGCAGCGCGGTCCGCGAAGCGGAGACGCAGGCGCACACTTTCAGCTATCATTTGTAAGGAAATTTACAAGAAAGTATTTCAAGCCAGCGATTAATTACGACTTCAGTTAAATAACTATCGCAATCCTCAATTCGAGATTTGCTTCATCGAAGCACCAACGACAAATGGAGATAAGTCATGGCGAATAAATGCTTTCTGAGCTTTCACTATAAACAGGATAGTTGGCGCGTGTCGCAAGTTCGGCAAATCGGAGCTATCGAAAAACAGCCTCTACTGGATTCGAACAAATGGGAAGAAATCAAGAAAGCAGGCGATGATGCCATCAAAAAATGGATCGCCGACAACATGAAAGGCAAAGAATGCCTTGTCGTACTTGTGGGCGAGAAGACTGCCAGCCGCCGCTGGGTCAAACACGAGATAAAGAAAGCCTGGAAGGACGGGCTGGGTGTACTCGCCATCCATGTCCACAATCTGAAAGACTCAGACGGAAATCAGTCGTCGAAAGGATCTAATCCGTTTACAGGCCTCACCGTTGATGGAGAAGCTGTCACGGGTAAAGTCTACGATCCGCCATACACCACCAGCACCAATGTGTATGACTACATCAAGTCGAATATTGAAACTTGGGTCAGCGACGCTATAAAGGCACGATGAACCGGCAATATCTGAATTGCATCCTGCGAGGTGTCGTTTGCTGTGGAGGATGCGGGTCACCTACATCCAAATTTGCCTGGGTTTAGTGTAATAGATGGAGTCAAAATGCCACGCAGAACATTCTTTTCTTTTCACTATGAGCCTGATGTATGGCGCGCCTGGAATGTCCGCAACAGTTGGGTTGTGAAGGAATCCGATGAGGAAAGCCGGGGCTTCTTTGACAGCAGCGTGTTTGAGGCATCGAAAAAAGAGAGTGACGATGCACTAAAGACTTTTCTCCGCAAGGGGTTGGAGAATACTTCGGTAACTTGTGTCCTTGCTGGAACCCATACATGGTCACGGCGATGGGTGCGCTACGAAATTGCTCGCAGTGTTATCAAGGGAAACGGCTTGCTAACCGTTTTCATTCACGGTGTCCAGAATAAAGACAAAGCGACATCTACAAAGGGTGCTGATCCATTGGCGCAGATGGGACTTTATAGAACCGATCGCGGCATATATCTCGCCGAGTGGAAGGACGGAAAGTGGGTGGCCTACGCAGATTACACGCTTGCGATTCCTGAGGGTGATCTGTGGTTCACAGCACCAAAAACGAATAGCGTAGTCCAACTGTCAAATCACTGCCTGAGTTACGATTTCATAGGCCAGGATGGCAGGAAAAATATTGGCGGATGGATTGAAACTGCTGCGGGAATGGCTGGCCGATGAGCGAGAACTCAAGCATGAGATCACCCTACCAGCTTATCCTGCTGGGTGCGGTCCATGGGCATGACACTCGCCTCCGCCGTAGCGTTGATCTGGCGCTTCAGGGGCTCGGGATTCCGAGCAACGCAATTACGTTTCTCAGCGATGCCAACGCCTCTAACCGCAGCTTAAAATCGCCGGTGATGGCAGTATTTTTCGGCTCGTCGGAAAGCACTGCCGATACCGCACTTGTGACGGAGTTGATTGATGACTCGATCGTTATCGCTCCGGTCGTTTCGGATTTGTCCCAGGTTCATGCAGAAATTCCGCCGCAGCTCAGACATGTCAATGCTATTGTATTGGGCACCAACGATGAAGGCATCACCCGCCTCGTTACGCTAGTCCTTGAGACATTTAGGCTGTTGCGACGTGAGCGACGACTTTTCATCAGTTACAAACGAACAGGGTCTCAGCCGCTGGCCGATCGGTTGTACGATGCGCTCGATGCTCGTGGCTTTGACGTTTTCATCGACGTGAGGTCAGTGCCTCCAGCCGCAGATTTCCAATCACAACTCTGGCACAGGATGTCGGATTCCGATGTCGTGGTGCTGATCGACACACCTGGCTTCAGAGAAGGTCGTTGGACGGCTGAAGAATTGGCGCGCGCAAACGCGACCAATGTGCAAATCTTGCACCTACTATGGCCGGGGCAAAAGGAAGACCCTGCATCGTCCTTCAGCCACTTCATGAAGCTTAGGCGTCGGGACTTCTTTGGATTTATTCCAATGCGGGGGCGTTGGGCCACGAAGGGATTGGTGACGAGAATTTGCGACGAGGTCGAACGGCTACGCGCACCAGCAATTGCCGCCCGCCACCGATATTTGGTCGATAACTTTTGCGACGCCGCCCGCGACGAGGGACTTGATCCAAGTGTTCAGATTGAAGGCTGGATTTCTCTCAAAACCGAGTCCAATCGAACGCTGGCGATCGTACCGGCAGTGGGAATACCAACCGCTGATCGCATCAACGAAGTGTTCGAAGCCATTACCAACCCCACTGTTGAGACGAGAGAAATATGGGTGATTTACGACAATAGAGGTGTACTGAGAACGTGGCTCTCTCACCTAGATTGGCTTGACTCGTATTTGCCGATCCGGGCCGTGCAAATGTCGAAGGCGCCACAACTTCTGAAGGAGCTCACCGCATGATAGATATATTTCTATCTGCCAGCGTGCCTTTGCCTGATCGCAATCGGGTATTTTTCGACACCGCCGATGTTCTTGCTATACGGGAAGCAATCAAGGCTTTGGTTGAAGTAGTGTTGCCGATTGGACGAATCACGTGCGGCGGCCATCCGGCGATAACGCCGCTATTGGCTCTCTTTTCCCGCGAGGCAAACCTTGACCGCAACAGGGTGGCGATTTACCAAAGTAAGCTTTTTGAGGGTCGATTGCCTCCTGAGCTAGCGGAGTTCGTCGACGTGCATATGGTGCCAGCGGTTGATGGCAACAGAGAAGCCAGTTTGACGGCCATGAGGCAAGCAATGATCGAAAGCCGCCGTTTCAGCGCAGCGGTGTTCGTCGGCGGCATGGAGGGGATCTATGAGGAGCATAAATTGTTCGTCGAACACCATCCCAAAGCTACAGTGCTCCCGCTTTCAACAACAGGGGCCGCCGCCAAAATAATTTATCAACAGGGAGAATATGATCCAATTTTTTCACGCGACCGAACCTATTCCAGCTTATTTCGTCGAAAGCTTCTGCCTGTGGATTAGCCGGGAAATTTTGCAGTAACTGCGTTCAGTAAGCTTGATGGAGCGAATAAAAAAATGGGGCCGCCTGTGCAGCCCCCTCGGTTCACAATAGCCCTCGCTCTGCAAATGAAGTTGTTTCCTGCCCGGCCACAACGACGTGATCCAGTGTGCGCACCTCCACCAGCGTCAGAGCCTCTTTCAGTCGCTGCATCAGTGAAAACCTGGCGAGTTGGATAGAAGGGGCGGTATCCGCTCGCTAAAATGCTGGAGCAATTCGTCAGAACAGCGATCCAGTCTTCATTGGATGTCCATACAGTTCAGAGATTTGCCCTTGAAACTGCGTCTGTCCGCCATAGCTCGGATGCCTCACGCAGATAACAGGCACGCTATCCGTGATTCGATGAGCGGCTGCGGCAGCATCGTTGCCGATGGCGACGATGCGCGAGGGACGAAGCAGAACGATGAGCTGTTGTAGTAGCTCTTCGCCGGCTCGCCTTTCACGGGCGTTGTGTTGCCGGTTGGTGAACGGATCCCCTGATTCATGAGGGTGAAGTGGGAAAACATTCCAGAGAAAGATGCGAGCATCAATGTGCTCTAGCATTCCCCATATAACCGCAGCGGTTCGCTCGGCTACGGCATTGCCGACTGTGGGCCGTTCTGGAGCCAGATCGACATTCCAACGTTTGGCATGTTGGCTCATGTGAACATCGTCAGTCAGGGCCAACCCAGTTCGGCGGCCTCCGCGATACCCCAAATCTCGACCGATCCAAATCGCATCTACAGGCTCCTCTGAAGCGCGACGCAATAATGCGGAAAGTGCGGCGGCGCGGCGGCGGGGCGCGTCTCGACGATCATGAACTTCACAGCGATCAGAATAAGGATTGAAGCAGTCCTCAAATTGCAGCGAGGAAACTGATTCAACAAAGGGGTGGATTTTCATTCTTAAGACTCAAGCGGCATATATTGTAGGGTGCGTTCTTTTCGGTTGCCGATGATCCAGCCGCCTTGATTTTTCTTGATTTGACGGAATACGGAATATCCGTCCATGATGGCTTTTTCCCAAAGCTTTAGCGGGCACTTCTCAACCTCATAGCCACTCACAAACTCTTCAATGGTTTTGAGAATCCCAAGGGAAACCTTTTCTTGATTCTCAAAATAGTTTAATTCCTTGGCTCTAGAGAAAATCCATGCCGTAAGCCCTTCCTCAACGACGATTGCCCGGCCGCTGTCTTGCTCTTCATCATATTTGGACTGGCTCTTTCGCTTGTGCTTGATCAATGCCCGTATTACAGGTGACCAATGCAAGATGGCTGCATATGCAAAATGGAAAACATCATGAAATCGGTAGCCATCTCGGTCAGCGATGTTGTCGGTCAGGGGATCACCTATGAATACGCCATTCCATTGGAGATAGCTTTTGCCGCTACCGCGTTGATTGACTCGGATCTTGAACTCTCTAGGGAGCTGCTCTTCTATTCCAAACTCGCTATCGAAATCAAGGCCAATCAGGTCAACCGCCTGTGGCTCCAAGAATGCACCCCTAGCTTTCCGGAGGTTCCCCCGCGCTACGTCCGAGAACGCCAACTCTGCGGCATGGATTGCATCGAGATAGGCTCGCGCGAAGGTGACCACGTCATTGCGCGCAGGCCCACTTCCCAGCAGAGCTGCGGCCGCCTGCCCCAAGCGTACCAAGGTAATGTCCAACGACGCAGGGGCCGCCACAGGCATGGCGATGTAAGCGAATGCACCTTCGGCTATGTCGCTTGCTGCCCCTATGTTCTTGAAGTTCCCGTGATTCGCCGCCTCGGCAAAGATATCTTCAAGTGGAGCTTGCATGCGCCGGCAGATCGCAGCCAAATACCAAAGCGTATCACCGAATTCTTCTTCCGCCGCCCTTCTGAAACCAGGGTACGCAGATTTTTCCCGGACATGTTTTTTGACAGTAGACATTATTCCACCGACTTCCCCATAAAGCCCTTGAAGGACAGGATTGAAATCGGTTGGACTGAGTACATCCGTAGCTGCAATTTCCGAAGCGTAGTCCGAAAGCAGCAGAGAACCTTCCTTGTGCATCGGTTACCTCCGAAGCGTCAGCCATTCGAATGGAGCGCCCTGATATCCATTCAGCCCAAAGCTACGAACCCATTGCTCTAGGTTCGCAATCAGTTTTGGATCGTCAAAAGTAGTTAGACCTATTCCTGTTTTGCATAGAGACCGGCCTTGCTGGTCTTTTAGCTCTTCCGGGAACTCCGGCCCCTCTCCTCCGAAGTACACGAAGTCATTGCTGATGAGAACCCTGTTTACACCCGTGTCGCGAGTGACGTGATCAGGATTAAGTGAACCATCGGGGCGAGAGTGAAAGGAATCTCGTTGCTGCCAGACGGCCGCTGGTGCGGCTCTGAAGTAGATATTGTCCCCGCAACTTTGCTTCCGACTACCGTTGCGATAGGGCTTTTTAGATTCAAACCGTGGATCTGCCCCATATTCATCAAATGTCATCGTTTCGGTGACTTGCATCGCATAAACCAGATACCCGCCTCGCCGAACACTTCGATCATTGCTGCCACTGCCTACCACCCAATCACCGATGTCAGCGCCCTTGCGGATATTTGGCTTGCAGGTTGCAAGCGTGCAGTATTCGTAAAAGGGATTGGGTGCGAAACCACTGTCGTACCGCACCACGTAGGAGTGGACACGTGCCATCAGCAGGGATGCCTTTTCAGAGGAACCGGATCACAGGCGCCACCGTCGGGTTTTTCCCATGTATCTTTTCCGTTGATCGCATCAATGATTGAGTCACCATTCCAGCCGACCAAGGCATCGGCGTATTCTTTCAGTGCCTCAGGAATGTCGCATTCCTTCTCACCATGCTCCCAGATGCCAACAATACGTTTGCCTTGCTTGGCTGCATATTCGATTTCCCAGGTCACCCAGTCGCTATCTTTCGTCTGGGGTGAGACGTAGCAAATAAATACGCCCGCCCAGTTTATCGCTGGGGCCAGAATCTGCGTCTTGATGTAATGCTCATCCGTGGCGTTGTTGAACTTTCCTGTATGGATGGAGGAGTCCCTTACATCCATCCCTTTCGGAGCCAGCAGATCTTTGAGCTTTTGGAGCCCATGATCGTCCTTATGGACATGGCTGATAAACACGTTCCTTTTCTCTGCCATCTGTCACCTCCATCGACGTTTTGATAGCGTAAAAGATCGTAACTGAAATTAGGTGGTTATGGCAGAAAACGCAGATCAATCAAAGGATCGCCCGGAGCCCCTTGTCGGCGATGATGTTGAGCAGCTTCAGCGCCGGGCCAGCGGGTCGGGTTTCACCTTGCTCCCACTTGCGCACGGTCGAGGCCGAGGTGTGCAGGTGATGCGCGAACACCGGCTGGCTGAATTTCAGCGTCTCCCGTAGGCGCCTAATGTCCTCGGCGCCAAACTCCCGCACTGGCGGCGGGCAGATCGCGTCGAACTCGCGCATCGTCACCTTGCTGATCGCACCCACTTCATGAAGCGTGGCCAGGTCGTCACGCAGGGATTCAATGATCTTGCTCACAATGCACCTCCAATAACACGCCCGACTGCAACGCCTTCGATAACGTTTCCCCGGACAGTTGCAAGAACGCTTTGCCGGCGAATTGCAGCGCCTTCTTCTCGTCCTGCGTGATGTTCGCCTTGTCGTTCTTCGGGAACCCATGCAGGAACACGTAGCGGCTGCCGATCCTGGCCGATACCAGTGTGCGGTAGCCGCCGCTTTTACCACCACCGGGGCGGGCCACCCGCTTCTTGTAGAGGGAGCCGCCCAAGTCCGCGTCGATCAGACCGCTTTCCATCTCCTGAACCGCCTTGCACAACGCGGCATCGGACAGCTTCTCGCCCGACTGCCAGCGTGCAAAGTCCTTGCGCTTGAGGATGACCGTCATTTCGACCTCCAAACTATACCCGAAACGGGCATACTTTTCCAGTCTCCGGTGTAGCACCTAGATAGAAGGGATGGCCCGCCCGATTGTCGTGACGCCGGCACGACAATCGGAGCCGACTGGACGGGATGCCGGCCACCGATCCGCGGGCATCCTTGACCGAAATCAGCAGCGCATAGGCCGACCACGGCAGCGTGAAGACCTTGGCCAGCTCGGCGAGGCCGAATTTCCCAGACACTGTCTCGGAAATTGCGGAACGGGGATAGTCGGCCGCCAAGGCAGCGGGGGGCGCCACCGAAAGCGTCCTCTTGCTCATGCCGTGGCCTCCGCAGGGCGCCGCGCGCCCGTGATGGCCTGCCGCCGACTCGCCACCAGTTCGGCAGCATCCCGCACCGGCTTGTCCTCGGTGTGGACGTAGTGCATGAACATCGCCACGGTCTTGTGGCCCGTCAGCTTCATGCCTACCTTGGTCGGCACTCCCGAATTGGCAATGTCGGTCGTGGAGCGGTGGCGGATGCCGTGCGTGCCGACGTGTGGGACGCCGGCTGCCTTGAGCACCCGGCACCATCCGCCATAGTGCTCGCCAAAGGTCAGGTGCTTGGTCGGGTCGTTGGGCGAAGGCAGGACGTAGGGGCAACCTTCTCGGCGCGGTGCCGTCGAGAACAGTCGATAGGCTTCCGCGCTCATGGGCTTGGAGAGGCCGCCGGTCTTGCTGTCGGGCCAGACCACGCGCCGGTTCTCCAGATCGACCCAATCCCATTCAAGCATGCAGATTTCGGAGCGGCGGCCGGCGAACTCGAATTGCAGGCGAATCGCCAGCGGGATGACGTAGTTCTCCAGTCCTTCCGCCTCCAGCTTCTCCAACTGGCGGAAGATCAGCGCCAGTTCGTCGTCCACGATGAGCCGGGTTTCCTCGCCGGGCGGGTACATCGGGACGTGGCGGCACGGGTTCGTGCCGTCCGGGCGGTAGCCCCACACTTCGGCCAGGTTGAACATCTTGCGCAGCACGCCGAAGGCGTTGTTCGCCTCGGCGGGCTTGTAGGCCAGTTTCTCCATCAGCCCGGCAATGTCGGGCCGCTTCACGTCCTGCACCTTCTTGCGGCCGATCAGCGGGACGATGCAGCGGTCGATGACGGCCTGATAGCCGCGCTGCGTGCTCGGCTTGTTGCGCTTCTTGGAGTAGTCCTCCATGAACTTCTTGCACAGCGCTTCGACCGTGGGCGCCTTGCGCGCCTCGGCCTTGGCGCCGCCGGGGTCGCCGCCTCGGCGAACCTCGGCCAGCCAGTCCTGCGCCATGACGCGGGCCTGCTCCACGGTCAGTTCCCCGAACAGGCCCAGCGAGGGCTTGCGGGGCTGCCCGGAGTTCGTGCGGTACTGGAGCATGAACACCCGACGGCCCTTCGGGGTAATCTTGCAGAGGAAACCCGGCACCACGGTATCCCGTAGTTCGATGTCCTTGGCCTGGGGTTGCGCCGACTCTACGGCGGTCTTGGTGAGCTTGATCTTCGCCATGATGACTCCTTGGAACGACCCGAATTCCAAGAGCCAGATAGGAGCGGCGCGAGGGAAAACCGGGTCAAGTTTCAGAAAGCACCGGCATATGATGGACGCGCGTAAGTCCTTGATAAACCTGCTTCATCGAGCTACGGCGCAGTCCAGCGAAGTACCGGGCTGGAGTCATCGTCAAACAAAAAAACCGCCCGCCGCCGCCAGCCACTCCGTTCCGCCCTGCGGGTGCGGGCCGGTCGTCCCCCGTCCGATCGACAGCCATCGAGGCCGCGACAGGCGCGGTTCCGAGGCAAGAAAGGACTGACGTTATGATCTGCGGAAACTTCACTACCACCGACCACGGCTTCTCCGGCGAAATCCGGTTCTTCGGCAAGCGCGAACAGGTCGTGCTCCTCCCGATCGAGGGCCAGGACAACGAGAAGGCCCCACACTTCCGCATCGTCGCAGCCGACGACGAGCGGATCGAGTTCGGCGCCGCCTGGCGGAAAACCAGCAAGGAGAAGCGCGACTACATCTCGTTCAAGCTCAATCCCGTCGTTGCTCAGCCGGTCTATCTCCGGCTTTTCGAGTCCGAGACGGTGGCCGGCGAATACGAGCTGCTCGCAAGCTGACCGGCTCCGCGCCCCGCCCGAAATGGGCGGGGCGCTCTCTTTCCTTCCAGCTTCTTAGGAAAGGGCCGCCAGATGCTCTCGACTTGCAGCGATCACGCCGGCCACGAAGGTGAAGCTGGTCGCCAATACCGACTCCAGCGATACTTCCTCAATGTCCTCGCCAGCTACGCGGTAGTTCGTGAGGATTTGGACTCCGACGTTTGGAAAGGGCTCGGGGGCCTCCCAGATCGTGTAGCTGTCGTTCGCGGAAAAATGATCTGCTGGCATCTCTACGATCCGGTGCTGTTGCGATCCAGGCGGGAACCATTGAACGGCGAGCGCTCCGGCGGTCCCGGCGATCAGTTCCCAATGCTTCGACTCGCGCGAAAGAATCCGAACCAATTGGAGATAATGGAGATAGGGGCGGTGCGCCTCGCGTGCGGCAGCGAAGATGTCGATCCAAGGCTGGTCGATGTGAATTGCGACCTTCTTTTCGATGGCCTTGGCATAATCGTCGTCGTCGCGCTCGATCGGGAAATAAAGGTTCCTCGGGTTGGGGAGACCAGCAGATTTACGCGCCGCAGCCGTAACATGGTCGAGCGCGTGAACGAGATTGTTGGCAACATCAGCCAGGATCGGCTTGGCCCGGCGCTGTGCGCCCCGGTCGATCCTCAGCTCGGCGCGATGTTGGCCATCGGCCGAGATTGAGCGTCCGATGTTCCACAGGAGGCCGGGACCGGCACCTAGGAGACCGCCAAGCTCTCGCTTGTGCGTCTGGGCACGCTCGAACAGCAATTGCGCATCGTCCAGAAGATCCGTTGCCACCATAGGCTAGTCTTAGCTGGCGAGATGTCTCCACGCCATCACAACCCCGAGCGCAAGGAGCGAGAATCCTTGTGCGCCGCAGACGCGGCGCGGGGTTGCTAAGGGCGTTGCCCTCGCGCCGGGCAAGGTAAGTGGAACCGTCCGGGGCGGTATCCCCAGCCTTCCGCGCTTCGCTTGTGCAGGCCGGGTGATCCCCCTCCGCCCCGGCCGCCCTTGCCCTTTGCTACCCCTGGCTCGCCGCCGGGCAGGGTTTCAGCGCGGCGCTTCCCGCTGCGCGGAAACCCAGACCCAAGGAAGGAAAGACCTATGAGCATCCATCACCTTGCTACCCGGTTCGGCCGCAACAGCCATCAGATCGGCGGCTATGAGGCGCTCGACAACGAGGCGCTGTATCGCCACGTCCCGTCCATCTTCGCCCGCGAGGCGCACGACAGCCGTTCCGAGCGGTATGTCTATGTCCCCACCATCGACATAGTGGAGGGGTTGCGCCGAGAAGGATGGTTCCCGTTCTTCGCGGTGCAGTCTGTCCCCCGCGACGGCAGCCGCCACGGCCACGCCAAGCACATGCTGCGCCTGCGCCGGGATGACGGCATCGGCAAGCCGGAGGCCGCCGAGGTCATCATCGTCAACAGCCATGACGGGACCAGCGCCTATCAGATGTTCGCCGGGATGCTGCGTTTCGTCTGCACCAATTCCATGATCGCAGGCGAGCGGTTCGAGGAGGTCCGCGTGCCGCACAAGGGCAATATCCAGCATGACATCATCGAGGGCGTTTACACCGTGGCCGAAGACTTCCCCCGGCTGATCGACGCCAGCGAGACGATGAAGGAGGTTCGGCTTTCCGAGGATGAGCAGCGCTTGCTAGGCGAGGTCAGCCTTGTCGCCCGCTACGGCGACGACGAAAGCCCGCTCACCCCCGAGCAGATCATCGAGCCACGCCGCTACGAGGATCGGGGCGATAGCCTGTGGACCACGTTCAACGTGATACAGGAGAACGTCATTCGGGGCGGATTGCATGGCCGCAAGCGCAACGCCGAGGGCCGTATCCGCCGCAGCCGTTCGCGTCCGATCAACGGCATCGACCAGAACGTGACGCTCAATCGCGCGCTCTGGACGCTGGCCGAGGGGATGCAGCGCCTCAAGACGGGTTGAACCCCATTGCCGCAGGGCTGGACCGTCCGGCCCTGCGGTTTCCCTTCCCATCGCCCGCATGACGCCGCCGATCCGTTCCCTCGGATCGGCGGCGGCCGCGCGTCCCGATGGTCCGCGCGGCCGCAGGGCGGGCTCGCCGGGCGAACGCCCGGCTCGCCGTTAGCCTATTCCCATTATACCAAGACGACTATAATAGTCGTTTTCATGGCGAATGGCGCGTGGGTTGTGGAGGTGATCGTGCATGATCACTTCCCGCCAGGTGCGGGCCGCTCGCGCACTTCTTGGTTGGACGCAGGAGATGCTTGCAGACGAGGCCCTTGTTGCTCTGACCGCGCTCAAGCGGCTCGAATCAGAGAACGAACTGCCTGTGCGCGAGGATACCCGGCATCAGGTGGCCAAGGCGCTGGAGGCGGCGGGGATCGTGTTTCTCGATTCGGATCGGGGCCAGGGCGTGCTGCTGGTGAGCAATGCTCAGGGCGAATCGCGAAAGTAACACGCCGTCACGCTCGCCGGATTATCCTGTCGTCATCATGGCGTCATAGCGAGCATGGTATGATTACTTCCCTCCATTATGGTGTATGTTCCGTAAATCGGCGCGTGCAGGAAGCAATAGTTGCAGACGGGACGAGGCGATGGCGATAGGCGCTTTCGAGGATCGCGCGCCCGACGCGCCGCATGTCACCGACTATGACGAGCGCCACCATCAAACCTATTGGCGCTTGCTCGATGCGGCGGCTGAAAACGCCGACTGGCGCGAGGCCGTCTGGATCATCTTCGGGATCGACCCGGCGGCCGAGCCGGAACGCGCGCGCATGGTCTATGACTCCCATCTCGCCCGCGCCCGATGGATGACCGAGACCGGCTACCGTCATTTCCTGCGTCCGTCCGGGTCGTAGAAGCCGATCCCGGCGACCCCGCGACCGCGCGGGAAAACCATCCAGAACGCTGACTTGAATCCGCTATGCGCCGGCCCGCTCGGCAGGGCTTCTCCACAGTCTCGGGCTTGAGAACATCTCCTGACGCGCTCCGCAGAGGGCCATGCTTGGGAGGATTTCGATGCCGCCTGAGAAGGACTGGCGCGCGCCCCCGGACGAGGCCGGGAACGACGCGCTTGCTTATTCCGACATCGCCATCGGCTATCTCCGCCGCAACCCCCGCTATCGCGCCGACTATTACCGTGCGCTCGGCCGCGTGAAGCGCGGCGCGATCACCGCCGACGAGGCGACCGCCGCCCTGGTGCGGCGCTGGGGCGTCAGTTTCCACGCCGCGCCAGCTTCCGCCTTCGATCCCAGGCTCGCGGTCGCGCAACCCGACCTGTCGCCGGCCAGTATCGTCCTGGCGCCCGCGCGCGCCGGTATCGGCGCCGAATGTCTCGACATGAAGGCGCTGGGCGACGTTCGCGCGCGGATCAGGATCGGCGACTTCCTGCACGTCATTCTCGCCGACAGCGATGGCGACGAGCATCTGTGCATGTGCGGCTCGTGCCAGGGACCAATGGCCGTGATGCTGCCGATCGGCCCCGATCCCTTCGCGCGCCTCGCATCCGCCGAGCGCCTGTGCCGCCGCCTGAACGGCATGGCGGCAGGCCCGCCGGCGCTGCGCCCGCCGCCCTACCGGCGCAGGCACCTTCTCACCCTCCTGCAAGTGCTCGACGGCCACCGTGCTGGCGCCACCCGCCGCGAGCTGGCCGCCGCGCTCATCGACGATGACGTGCGCGACTACAGCGCCGCCGAATGGGCCGACAGCCGCGAGCGCAAGCGCATCAACCGATGGATCGCCGAGGCCGTCGAGCTGCGCGACGGCGGCTACATCCGGCTGCTGCGCGGCGGCTGAGGGGGACATTTCCGACCCCCTTGCCGGCGTCCCTTCTTCGGCCGGGGGTGGTTTCGCCACCATCGCCTCCTGTCCGCCGGTCCCACTTTTCGGGGGCCGGCCATCATCAGGAGGATCATCATGGCCGAGCCTGTTGCCGCTGCCACGCCACGCTATCTCAAGACGCCCGATGCGGCGATCCATCTCGGTTTGTCGGCCCGGACGCTGGAAAAGCATCGCTGTTTCGGCACCGGCCCGGTGTTCCGCAGGCTCGGCGGCCGGATCGTCTATGCGATCGACGACCTTGACGCCTGGGCTGCGCTAGGCACGCGCCGCTCGACTTCCGATCCCGGCAATGGCGTGGTTCATCCGGCCAAGCGCCTGCCCAGCGATTGCGTGCGCCGCTGATCGTCACATGCGCACCGCACCCTCCCATTCCAGCCGGTCCAGCGTCGAGCGGACGCAGCTAGAGCTGTTCCGTTCCGTGCCCGGCGATCTTGCGCCGCGGGACGCGCAGGATTTGATGGCCTGGCCGTTCTTCAGCCTCGCCAAGACCAGGCGCGTCACACCCATCGACTTCCGCATGGGCGGGACATGGATCTCGGTCGAGGCCGTGCCCGAGCATGGCATGGCGACTATTTGGGACGCCGACGTGCTGATCTGGGCGGCGAGCCAGCTCATCGAGGCGCGTGACGCCGGGCGGCTGACCTCGCGCCTCATGGTGACGACGCCGCACGAGATTCTGGCGTTCACGCGGCGCGGGACCGGCAAGGCCAGCTACGAGCGCCTGAAGGCTGCGCTCGACCGGCTGCAATCCACCACCGTCGCCACCTCGATCCGGCAGCAGCATCAGCGCCGCCGCCATCGCTTCTCGTGGATCAACGAGTGGCGCGAGCTGGCGGACGGCAAAGGCCGGGCGCTCGGCATCGAGCTGATCCTGCCCGACTGGTTCTATGCCGGCGTGCTCGATCGCGCGCTCGTGCTGACGATCGACCGCTCTTATTTCGACCTGACCGGCGGGCTCGAACGCTGGCTCTACCGGATCGTGCGCAAGCATGGCGGCCGGCAGGAAGGCGGCTGGAGCTTCGACGTTCCGCACCTTCACGTCAAATCCGGCGTGCTCTCGCCGCTCCGCCGTTTCGCGTTCGAGCTGCGCGCCATCGTCGCCCGCCAACCGCTCCCCGGCTACGTCCTCACGCTCGAACACGCGCTCGGCCGCGACCGGCTGAACTTCGCTCCGATCCCCGTCGATCCACTCGACGCCGCCATGCGCCGCGTCGGCCTCAAGCCTGTGGAGAACTGGCCATGAGGTTCGGACTATCGGGAACGGCCGGATTCGGACCATCAGGAACGCCGGACACGGACTATCGGGAACGCGCGGGCTTCGCAAACCCGCAGAAATCCTCGCGGAATCGTCCCCCCTCTAACGGTGCTAATAGAAAAGAATCCTTCGGATTCTTGCTAACGGCGCGCGCGGCTGTGGACAGCGCGGCCCCGTTCGAGGGCTCGGCGCTCGCTCGACGGACGAGCCGCCGGCCTCGCACCGCACCCATCGCGACCCCCATCCCCGGAGACCTCCCATGATCGACGACCGGCCCCCGGCCGTGCGCGGCGGCGGCGCGTTCAGCGCGCTCGCCAGCGACGGCCTCACCCATGTCGAGCTGACCTGGATCGAGAAGAAGCTGGAGCACTGGATACGCTTCGGCCGCGTCGCCCAGGACCGCATCCTGACACGCCGAACCCGCGTCGTCGGCTTCCGTCCGGGCGCCGTCTTCGCGTTCGTCCGCTGGGCGTCGAACGACTTCGGCACGATCGTCTCGCGCATCGACGTGGTGCGCGCGGTCGCGGCGAACGAGTCCTATACGACGCTGCCGTTCGTGCGGCCGGGCGGCGACATCCTGCTCAAGATAGAGGGCTGGCCCAAAGTCCAGCAGGTGCTCGCTGCCATCGACGCGGTGGAGGCGGCCGGCGTCGATCCCTGCGACGCCGCGCCCGATCACTGGCGGCACATCCATAACCGCATCGCCGCCGGCCATCAGCCGCGCCTCTACACGGTCGAGCGTCATAGCGCCTGGCTCAAGCGCCGGGAGATCGAAGGATGACGCGCCGCCGCTATGTCATGGCGACGGCCTTCGTCGCCTTGGCCTTCGCCGTGTCGTTCGTCGTGATCGCCGTCGCCGATCCGCTCCCGCGCGTCATCTGGAACGCCAGCGCCAGCGCGCCGATCGGACTCTACCGCATCCATCCCGACCGCGACCCGCCCACCGGCGCGCTGGTCGCCGTCGCGCCGCCTGAACGGCTGGCGCGCTGGCTCTCGGCGCGCGGCTATCTGCCCGAGGGCCTGCCGCTCCTGAAGCATGTCGCAGCGAAAGCCGGGCAGCGCGTGTGCCGCAGCGGCGACGTGGTGAGCGTCGATGGTCAGCCCGTCGCCAGCGCCCGCGAGCGTGACGGCCGAGGCCGTCCGCTGCCGGTCTGGCAGGGCTGCCGGACGCTCGGCACGGGCGAACTGCTACTGCTCAATCCCGACCATCCCGACAGCCTGGACGGCCGCTATTTCGGCCCGCTTCCGGCCTCCGCCGTCATCGGCCGCGCGACGCCGCTGCACCTGCGCGCGCCGGCCGCACCGCCTTCACCCCCCAGCGAAAAGGAGATCGGCCATGCCGACCAATATCTTTGAACCCACCGGCGACGGCTATGCCGGGCGCACCCGGCTGTTCGGAATCAACGAGGCGATCGTGCTTGTTGCGCTCGATCCGACCGACACCGAGAACGCGCCTGACTATCGCATCCACCTCGACGACGAGGACGGCCCCGAAGTCGGCGGCGCGTGGAAACGGGTCGGCGAACGCGCCGGCAACTACATCGCGCTGGAGATCGACAGCCCGCTCTTTTCAGCGGTGTTCCGGCCCGTCCTGTTCCGCGCCGACGACGATGGGCGGACGTTCAGGCTGTCGTGGAAACGGCCCCGGCCGCGCGACGATTGGAGCTGATCGGTGTCCGTCCCGATCATCCCTTTGTTCGCGGAAAAGCCGTCTCATCCCTTCGTCCCGCTCGGTCGCAGGCCGGCCAGCGCGCACAGCGAAGGTCAAGGGCGGCCCCCGGCCGGCGCATCGCGCGCACCCTTTACCGGAGCGAGCACGCTGGCAGGCTGGCGGCGGAGCGGGGTCGGGGCGGCTGTCGGTCTGGCGGTCCTGCTGCTGGTCTCGCCGGGCGCGGCGCTGGCGCAGAACGCGCCGGCCGAGCGAGCGGCCGCGCGTCATCCTTATGCCGTTCATGTCACCGACGCGGCACGGCGCTTCGGCCTCCCCGAAGCGTGGATATGGGCCGTCATGCGCGTCGAGAGCAACCGCGACGCGCGCGCCGTTTCGTCTGCTGGCGCGCGGGGCCTCATGCAGATCATGCCCGCCACATGGACCGGGCTGCGCGCTCGCTATCGCTTCGGGCGCGATCCCTTCGACCCCCGCGACAACATCATGGCGGGCGCGGCTTACCTGCGCGAAATGCACGACCGCTACGGCAACGTGACGGCGATGCTGGCCGCCTACAACGCGGGACCGGGCCGCTATGACGAGCACCTGTCGCGCGGCCGTCCGTTGCCCGCCGAGACGCGCGCCTATCTCGCAAAGCTGGCGTCGATCACCGGCGGGGCGGGCGACACGCAGCTTGCCGCCGCGCCACCGTCCGATCCCTACGCCTGGCGTCGTGCGGCACTGTTCCCGGTGCGCGCGGACGCCGCTTCGGATCGCGGTGCGAGCGCCGAAAGCGGGGCCACGCCCACGCTGTCCGAACGTTCGCCGGCCGACCGCTCCTCCGTCGCGATGGCCGCCGTCGCCTCGCCTTCGCTCGGCCTGTTCGTCCCCCTGTCCGGCGAGCGGCCCCGATGAGCGGCCCCGGCGCGCTGTGGCGGGCTCCCTCGCAGCCTTTCGCAGCGTTGGAAGGGGGGAAGGCCCTGATTTTGCAGGGGGAAGGCCGAGGGCAAGATAAAGGGCGGCAATGTGCGAAGCCCATGCGCCCCGGTTGTGGCCTTGATTCTCAAGGCTTTCGGGCATTGCTGCGCAATGTGTGCGGATTGCCCGCACTGTGCGGCGCTGGCGAAACGCCAGCAGCCGCAAGGGTTTTCCGCACATTGCGGAGCGCCGCGCCATGAGCGGCGACGAGGATTTCCGCATCCGGCCTGGGCGCATCCGCTCGCGCGGCAGTCAGCGGGTGCTGCCCATCATCACCCAGGCGCTCGTCGCCGCGCAGCGGGCCGGCGGCCACGTCTCGCGCAGCGGCCGGATCATCGCGCCGGGCCGCTCGACCTTCGGGCGCGGCCGGGTCGCCAGCCTGCGCGCCACGCACCGGCTCGGCCACCGCTCGCGCCAGGTCGTCGTCAAGGCGCGCGTCGTCAAACATGGCGGCCGCGCCTCGCTCGCGGCTCACCTCAACTATCTGCAACGCGATGGCGTCACCCGCGACGGCGAGAAGGGCGTGCTGTTCGGCGCCGAGGCCGAGGGCCTCGACCGCAACGCCTTCGCCGCGACGTGCGAGAACGACCGGCACCATTTTCGCTTCATCGTCTCGCCCGAGGACGCGCCGCAGATGGGCGACCTCAAGACCTTCACACGCGAACTGATGACGCAGATGGAAAAGGATCTCGGCACCCGGCTCGATTGGCGGGCCGTCGAGCACTGGAACACCGACAATCCCCACGTCCACATCATCGTGCGCGGCGTCGGCGAGGACGGGCAGAACCTCGTCATCTCGCGCGACTATATCCGCGAAGGGATGCGCGCCGTCGCCCGCGAGATTGTCACCCGCGAGCTGGGGCTGCGCACCGACCTCGAAATCCGGGCGTCGCTGGTGCGCCAGGTCGAAGCCGAGCGCTGGACCGAGATCGACCGTGACCTGTCGCGCACCTTGCAGCGCGAGGGCATCATCGACATGGCGCCCGAACCGGGCGTGCGGCCGGACGGCGACCATGCGCTGCGGATGGGCCGGCTGCGCAAGCTGGAGGGCCTCGGCCTCGCCAGCGAGATCGCGCCGGGACAATGGACGCTCGCGGACGACGCCCAGGCGGCCCTGCGCGAGATGGGCAACCGCGACGACATCATCAAGCGGATGCACAAGGCCATGACCGATCGCGGCATCGACCGGGGCGCCGCCAGCTATGTGCTGGACCTCGACCCCGCCCAACCTGTCATCGGCAAGCTGGTCGATCGCGGCCTCCACGACGAGCTGACCGGCCGGGCCTATGCGATCGTGGACGGGATCGACGGGCGCACCCATCACGTCCAGCTTCCCAACATTGAGGCGACCGGCGATTGCCGGCCAGGCGCGATCGTCGAGCTGCGCCGCTTCGAGGACCGCAAGGGCCGGCAGCGCGTGGCGCTCGCCGTGCGCTCCGACATGGACCTCGACGCCCAGGTCCGCGCACCGGGAGCCACCTGGCTCGACCGCTGCAACCTCGCGAGCGACGGCCGCGATCTCGGCGGTGGCTTCGGGACCGAGGTGCGCGCCGCGATGGAAGCGCGCGCCGAGCATCTCGCCGACGAGGGCCTGGCGCGGCGGCAGGGCCAGCGCGTGATCTTCGCGCGGAACCTGCTCGACACGCTCAAGCGGCGCGAACTGGACGCCACCGCCAAGGCGCTGTCGGCCGAGACCGGCCTGCCGCACACGCCGTCCAAGGCCGGCGAATATGTCGCCGGCACCGTGCGCCAGCGCCTGACGCTCGCCTCGGGCCGCTTCGCGATGATCGACAACGGGCTGAGCTTCCAGCTCGTGCCCTGGTCCCCGTCGCTCGACAGTCAGATCGGCAAGCACATCTCCGGCGTCATGCGCGCGGGCGGCGGGGTGGATTGGTCGTTCGGACGCGGCCGGGGGCTGGGCCTGTAGGGCGGAGCGCAGAGACTCGGGCGGCGACCCGGCTATCGAGCGAATAGCGGTCGAGTAACGACGATCACGATCGGAAATATAGCAGGCAGAACTACGCTGCTCCCTGTCTTTCTACGCTAGACTTTCCCCCATGATAACAGTGACTTGATTTGGCGTCCGGCACGCATCGACTTCGATGCCATGTCGGCAACCAAAATCCTCTGGGGTCAGGTCTTCGCGGTCTTCCTGATCGTGCTCGCAGCCGTGTGGGCCGCGACGCAATGGACCGCCGCGGCGCTCGCCTATCAGCCCGAGCTTGGGGCGCCCTGGTTCATGCTCGGCGACTGGCCGATCTATCCGCCGCCGGCCTTCTTCTGGTGGTGGTTCTCCTTCGACGCCTACGCGCCGGAGATATTCCAGACCGGCGCCTTCATCGCCGTGTCGGGCGGGTTCGCCGCGATCGTCGTCGCCATCGGCATGTCGGTGTGGCGTGCGCGCGAGCTGAAGAACGCCGAGACCTATGGCTCGGCGCGCTGGGCCACCCGCGGCGAGATCGCCGCCGCCGGGCTGCTGGGCGACAGCGGCGTCATGCTCGGCCGGCTCGGGCGCGACTATCTGCGCCACGACGGCCCCGAACATGTGCTGTGCTTCGCGCCGACCCGGAGCGGCAAGGGCGTCGGCCTGGTCGTGCCGACGCTGCTCACCTGGCCGGGCTCGGCGATCGTGCATGACATCAAAGGCGAGAACTGGCAGCTCACCGCCGGCTTTCGCGCCCAGCACGCGCGGGTGCTGCTGTTCGATCCGACCAATGGCGCGTCGGCCGCCTACAATCCCCTGCTCGAAATCCGCAAGGGCGCCTGGGAAGTGCGCGACGTGCAGAACGTCGCCGACGTGCTGGTGGACCCGGAAGGTTCGCTGGAGAAGCGCAACCACTGGGAGAAGACCTCCCATGCCCTGTTGGTCGGCACGATCCTCCATGTCCTCTACGCCGAGGCCGACAAGACGCTGGCGGGCGTCGCCGCCTTCCTGTCCGACCCGCGCCGCCCGATCGAAAGCACCCTATGGGCGATGATGACGACGCCGCATTTGGGCGAGGCGGGCGTGCATCCCGTCGTCGCCTCGGCCGCGCGCGAACTGCTCAACAAATCGGCCAACGAACGATCGGGCGTGCTCTCGACCGCCATGTCGTTCCTCGGCCTCTATCGCGATCCCGTCGTCGCGCAGGTCACGCGCACCTGCGAGTGGCGGATAAAGGATCTGGTCGAGGGCGAGCTGCCGGTGACGCTCTACCTCGTCGTGCCGCCGTCCGACATCTCGCGCACCAAGCCGCTCATCCGCCTCATCCTCAACCAGATCGGCCGCCGGCTCACCGAAGACCTGAAGGCGCGGCAGTCGCGCTACCGGCTGCTCTTAATGCTCGACGAGTTTCCGGCGCTCGGCCGGCTCGACTTCTTCGAGAGCGCGCTGGCGTTCATGGCCGGCTACGGCATCCAGAGCTTCCTCATCGCCCAGAGCCTCAACCAGATCGAGAAGGCTTACGGGCCGAACAACGCGATCCTCGACAATTGCCATGTGCGCGTGTCGTTCGCCACCAACGACGAGCGCACCGCCAAGCGCATTTCGGACGCGCTCGGCACCGCCACCGAAATGCGGGCGATGAAGAACTACGCCGGCCACCGTCTCTCGCCCTGGCTCGGGCATTTGATGGTGTCGCGCTCCG